>ERZ1035032.1112-NODE-1112-length-17955-cov-7.493296_pt1 | contig 17955 bp, 17 predicted proteins | sample MGYA00520693_ERZ1035032 | MGnify/ENA primary metagenome ERZ1035032 (study PRJEB33766, sample SAMN09781740) | gut metagenome | biome: gut microbiome | host: Homo sapiens | place: Madagascar | study: EMG produced TPA metagenomics assembly of the PRJNA485056 data... | reverse complement strand
TGCAATTATCCGTGTAGCAGACGGCGTCAGCCCTGCCTATGGCTGATTTTACTTCTGTACGGATATAGAAACCGAGCAGAGAGAAAATCAGATAAATAATTGTCTGGTAATGCTTTTCGGTCTTATTTTCCAAGTCATTCGGTATCCCTGCAAGGTACGCCTGCAGTTTTTCCATAGCCAGATCAATGTCCTGCGAATCCATTGCTGCATAGAAATGTGCCACAAATCCGGACGCGGTACTTGTCTTGCTTGGATATTCGCCCAAAAGTCCTCGTGTGAAACCAATCTTGACTTCCTTGTTCGGATATCCGAGCGTATAGAGCTGCATCCTCTCGTCGTATGACTTGATGGTCAGATAACCGGTCTGATACAGCATTGGCAATGAATTGTCCGAGATCTCGGGCGAGACGTCGAAATCTGATTGCGGAACGAGCGGAATGTTGTCCAATGTAGTTTCGTCGATAGGGTTTTTCCGTAGTCTTTCGATGAGGTAGGTCGGGGTTCCGGTATCGAACCAATAGCTGCCGAAACGCTTTTCGTTCAATGACTTGATGAGACTGAACGGATTGTAGATATCCTCTGATTCTTCGCAGAAATGATATCCGTCGTAATTTGCTTTCAGCAATGCAAGTGCGTCTTCATAGCTCACTTTCTGTTTGTCAGCAAGTGCCTGAACCTCATTTTTCATATTGTTTTCCAACTCAGTCTGTGAGATTCCACATAATGCAGAGTATTCCGGCATCATGGAGATGTTCTGGAGATTGTTCAACTCGCTGAAAATGCTGAGTTGTGCGAACTTATTGATTCCTGTGATGAAAACGAACCGCAGATAAGGGTCGAGGCTCTTGATCGGACTGTAGAAATTCCTCATTATCTGCCTGAGAACCGGCAACTTACCCTTGTCGTTCATCACGTCCAAGAGAGGAGCGTCATATTCGTCAATGATGATGACGGCTTGCTGGCCGGTCTGCTCGAAAGCACGGCGTACTAATCCCTCCAGGCGTTGATTTGGGTTTATATCTTTCTCGCCGCGCCCGTAAATGAGTTCATATTCATAAAACTTCTTGTCGAGTTCTTCAAGTAACTGCCCCTCATTCAAATGTTTAGCAGTGGACATGTCGAAATGAAAAACCGGATGCTTGGTCCATTCCGTCTTCAGTTCTCCCGCTTTCAACCCCTCGAAAAGTTCCTTCCTGCCCTCGAAATAGCAATGGAAAGTAGAAGACAGCAACGACTTGCCGAACCTGCGCGGCCGGCTCAAGAAAACATACTGATACTTATTGGCAATCTCATCGATATATCCGGTTTTGTCGATATACAGATAATTATCCTCAATGATTTTATCAAATGTCTGTATCCCAATCGGGAATCGCCTAATCGTCGTCTCCATAATCCAAAACTTTACACATTCCCAAAGATAGCAATTTTTGTGATTACTTTCGGTGATGGAAATGATTAAGGATAAAACAGCAGTGCTTTACTCCGCAATCCACTTCTCGACGGTGCGGGTCTGCGAGGAAATGTTCACGCCGACCTTGACGAGGTTCTTGCCTTCCTCGAATTTGTAAGGAAGCATGTAGCCTTTGTCGTCAATCTGCTTGAGCGCATCTTCCGCTGAACCATCCACCTTGAATTCGAAGACATAGATGCAATTATCCGTGTAGCAGACGGCGTCAGCCCTGCCTATGGCTGATTTTACTTCCGTACGGATATAGAAACCGAGGAGAGAGAAAATCAGATAAATAATTGTCTGATAATGCTTTTCAGTCTTGTTTTCCAAGTCGTTCGGTATCCCTGCAAGGTACGCCTGCAGTTTTTCCATAGCAAGATCAATATCCTGCGAATCTATTGCCGCATAGAAATGTGCCACGAACCCTGACGCGGTGCCGGTATTGCTTGGATATTCGCCCAGAAGTCCTCTCGTGAAGCCGATCTTGACTTCCTTGTTCGGATATCCGAGCGTATAAAGCTGCATCCTCTCGTCGTATGACTTGATGGTCAGATAACCGGTCTGGTAAAGCATTGGCAATGAATTCTCCGAAATCTCCGGCGAGACATCGAAATCCGATTGCGGAACGAGCGGAATGTTGTCCAATGTTGTTTCGTCGATTGGGTTTTTCCGTAGCCTTTCGATGAGGTAGGTCGGGGTTCCAGTATCGAACCAGTAACTGCCGAAATTCCTGTCTGATAATGCATTGAGAAGGCTGTACGGATTATAAATATCTTCGGATTTGCCGCAAAAGTGATATCCGTCATAATTGGCTTTCAGGTGGCCGATTGCTTCTGCGAATGTGATTCCCTGCTCATCTGCAAGTGCTTGCACTTCCGGCTTCATGTCGTTCTCCAGTTCCGTCTGGGAAATTCCACAAATGGCGGAATACTGCGGCATCATCGAGATATTCTTCAGATTGTTCAACTCGCTGAAAATGCTGAGCTGTGCAAACTTGTTGATTCCTGTGATGAAAACGAACCGCAGATAAGGATCGAGGCTCTTGATCGGACTATAGAAATTCCTCATTATCTGCCTGAGGATCGGCAACTTACCCTTGTCATTCATCACGTCCAAGAGAGGAGCGTCATATTCGTCAATGATGATGACGGCTCGCTGGCCGGTCTGCTCGAAAGCGGCTTTTACCAAGAATTCCAATCTTGCATTTACGTCAATGTCATCGACACTTGGGAGTTTTCCATAAATGGCCTCATACTCCTCCAATTTATATCCGAGGGTGCGGACCAACTGCTCCTCATTCAAATGTTTAGCAGTGGACATGTCGAAATGAAAAACCGGATGCTTGGTCCATTCCGTCTTCAGTTCTCCCGCTTTCAACCCCTCGAAAAGTTCCTTCCTGCCCTCGAAATAGCAATGGAAAGTAGAAGACAGCAACGACTTGCCGAACCTGCGCGGCCGGCTCAAGAAAACATACTGATACTTATTGGCAATCTCATCGATATATCCGGTTTTGTCGATATACAGATAATTATCCTCAATGATTTTATCAAATGTCTGTATCCCAATCGGGAATCGCCTAATCGTCGTCTCCATAATCCAAAACTTTTCACATTCCCAAAGATAGTAATTTTTGTGATTACTTTCAGCGCTCAAAATAATTGCACATTGTATTTCAATGCCTTAACTTTGCAACCGAAAACAACTTTACTTCATGAAGAACAAGAAACTGCGGATTACCGAAAAGGACTTTCTTCTGGCCAACCGCAGGGCTTCAAGAGCAGAAGAAATCGAGAAATACGGCAAACAAATCTCGATGAGGTCAATCACTCACAAGTCGAAAAAAGTCTATGACCGCAACCGTCTGAAAAAGGCAGGCATCAAATACTGTGATGACCTGCCTTTGTTGTGCTATATCCGATCTCACCATTTAACACCACAACTGGTCAATGAAGAATAGGCCTAAGTCTCATTTCACCCCTCCGGCAATATCTGTGAGATAATCCTTAATCATATCAGCCGTATCCTGAAGGCTTTCACGGTAAATCAGATGAATAAAGGTCTTATAATCCTCACCAATAAAGAATATTGGCATATCAATTATTGACAACTCAGGAAATTGTCTGGCACCTTTTGTATACAGAATTGAAAACAATTGATTGCGATACTCCTGACTAGGCATATCCCTTGAAGGCCTCATACAGGGAATCGAATTGAACTCATCACAATAATAATAGAGGATAATATTGGGATTTTCGAGCATGAACTTGCCGACACGTGTCACTAATTCAGATAACGTAGCCAAGTCAGTCGTATCTTCGCCACGCTGACGAACAAGGCTCACCTCAACAATCTCCACTCCTCCAAGACGTTCTATCAAATCAGAAATAGCTGTTTCCGGAAAAGAAGAAAGGGAAACTCTTATCTCGTTTCCCTCCTTGTATTTTAATGAAAATGATACCTCCATTAAATATTTACACTAAAGGTACACTCTTTCATCTCGCGCAGCTTTGTCTGCTGTGCAATCTTCTGTTCTTTCAATTGAGCAAGAAGGCTGTCCAATTTCCTGGAAGTCTTGGTTATAACAACCGGCTGCGTATTTCTATTCGTCCTCATAGCAATTTCCTCCTTTCGCAAAGTTACTAATTTCAAACAATTACGCAAACTATTCCGCTAAGAATTACACACATATAGATAAAAGATTTTGCTCGAATGAAGAAGATTCAAGATATCGCAGAGCCCGTCAATCGAGCATGATGAACGGAGCCCAGTAGAACGGGTCACTGAAATCCATACTGTGCATGAGGTCGGAGCGGGCAAGGTCCAGGGCCTCATGCTTTGTTTTCCCGGCTATGAGATACGTGTAAAAGCGCATCATGAATTCCGAGGTAGCGGTATCATTGACATTCCATAGGGTCATGAGAATAGTCTGGACACCGGCTATCTTGAACGCGGTCTGGAGTCCGACGATGCCGTCCTGCGATACGGTTCCGGATGCTGTGTTGCAAGCAGCAAGCACCACCATGGAGCAGTGGCTCATATCGAGCCGCGCTATCTCGGCACCATTGAGCAATCCGTCATTCAGCGGTGCCTCCAATGGTTTGCCTTGCGGAGAGACTGCCATGAAAGGTCCTTCGCCGCGAAGGCTTCGGGCAGCACCGGAAAAGAGCAGACCGGATCCGGCAAGCTGTTTCGCAGTCATTATCTCAGGGGAATCTTCCGGAAAAATCGGGATGTCGGCATTGAAAGAATGCGTGGAGATATGGACCATATAGTCGACCGTACGCCTGATACTCATGCGGAACTGCTCCTCGGACGCGGATACGCCTGTGCTGGGCAAGATATCAAGATGCTGAAGACGGTATATGAACTTGATTTCATCCCGGCTTCTACGCAGCGTACTGATGCCGGCGCGGGTACCTTCGGTAGTCTCGCCAAGGTCTATATTTCCGGCGCCAGCGAACTTGATATCCGTGTTAAGATATTGTAAATCAGCTGTATGACAATACCAGCAATCCGCATTGATGTCAGTCGGAGAAGCATCATAATCCATTCCGCCGAAAAGCAAGAGATATGTATCAGCCGATATTCCGTTGTCTTCGTGGATATTGGCAAGATTACCTGTCCTGAAGAAACGATATTTGTCGAAGAGATACCTTCCCTGACTATCCTTCAACGCACCCAGATTACAGAAATGCATGAAACCCGCTGGCGAGAAAAATATTCTGTCGCCCGGTTTCAGATATGGTTCGATAGGTGCAAATAGCAATCCGTAGGCTTTCTCGGAATATGGTTCTGTGTACAACGACGCATCGCGGGGCAACCCCAGGACATCTTTTTCGGCCCCGAGTCCGACCTTCCTGCTCTCATTCCGTCTGGAAACCGTGGCATAATACCTTCCATTGTCCGCAGAATATGCAATCTTTACATCTGCGCCTCCTTTCCCTGCACGGCAAATCATTGACATACAGAGCAATACAACTGCAACAAAGAGCCTTCCCGCTCGCATTACAGCTCCTCCAGCAGACGATCCGCGTCCTCAGACCACGCGCCACCGGCATTGACGATAACTTTCAGCGATTTGCGCGCACGCAGATATTGGCCCTTGCGCAGACGGCACACGGCCTCAAGGAGATCAAGTTCTTGACTGTCAATGCTCAGTTGCGTCAGATATTCAGGATCGTCGGAGACAGGATCGGCCTGGCGTGCATTGATCTCAACTCGCGCAGAACCAATCTTTTCAAGAGCCTCGTCAATCCGTTTTTCCTGCATCAATGCCGTTATTTCGGAGCCTCCCATTTGCCCTGCAGCCGGTTCGAAGCCGTAACCTACGCGACGTGCTATACTACTGAGGCTCAGGTCAATGCCGATAAACATAATCAGACAGGCCGCAATGCTGCACACGAAAGTGACCGCCCTGCGGCGTTCGTGTTTCAATGCAGCTGCATCCAGTTTTGCCATATCTGCCAGAAGGCCTTTTTCCCTTATGGCACATTCCAGCATTTCGTCGATATCATTCTTCATAACCTGCAATCTTGAAGCGTTCCTTAACTATTTCCTTGAGTTTCCCCATGCAGCGATGGCGCTGAGTCTTCACGGAATCCTCATTGGCATAATGCATAATTTCCGCTACTTCCTTATGGCTTTTCTTCTGATAGACAACCAATTGCAATAATCGCGAACACAACTCCGGCATATCCCGCACCGCCGTCCTGACTATAAATAGCTTGTTGTCTATTTCCTGCTCATCCTGCGCATTGTCCGTGCTTCCATACGTCATCACGAAATCGGTATCGAGCACCAGCGGAGTCTGCAATTTTCGTCTGTCATTGTACAGAAGAAATGTGCCCGTCCTGTTCAGATAAGCCTTCAACTGATTGTTTTTCAGGGAGTCGCGCCGCAGTCTTCCGGTTTCGATATTATTATATAGAACCACGCATGCCCTCTGGTACAAGTCCTCCGAATCGGGAATGCTGAGCCCCTGGTTCTTGTAAAAGAGCGATACGAACTGCTTTTTGTAACGGACGTAAATATCTTCGAAGGCCCTGCGGTCTCCGTCAATGAATCTGTTTATGAGATTTGTCGTCATCATTGCCCGAACAATTTCTTGTTTTTCAGTTTTTCAGGTATAAAGGACGCAAGCGTCTGTGCCTTGCCTGCCGGCAGCGGCATTGACTTATATGTTCCTGTCAATGCTTCCGTGAGCTGGACGGCAGTCATCCCGGCATGAAAACTTCGTGCCATGGCGTACGACAGTCGGCCATATCTTTTCCCGTCAATGTTGACCTCGAAGTTTGTCTGAAAGTCCTTGCATGCACTGATGGAAACCCATGTGACAGGCTGGATTTCAGGCTTTACCTGTCTGCCCTCAAATGGCTGTTCGAAGGCGTCGAATGTTCCGCGGAAATGCAGGGTATCACTGTCCGCATCCTGTCGTTCAAGGCCTCCGCTATGGCATGCGTCATTGACAACCAACAGGCAGCCGCGTTTGCCGATTTTTGATGTCAGGGCATTGAAATACCTGTTCAAAACGTCATCAATTATATGATTCTCACCCTTGTAGCCATTCCATCCGTAAGCGATGCAGGCATCTGAAGGCACTATCGCTTCATCATAAAGGTCACGCGGATTTATCAATGCTTCATCACCGTCCTGATCGGTTATCTGCTGCCCGTGGCAACTGAAATGCACATATATCTGGTCGCCCGTTTCTGCCAGTGAAAGCAATCGGTCCAGAGCATTGATAATAGCGTCATGGGTGGCCTCCCGGCCTTGCAGATAAATGATGTTTTCCGGAAGGAAAGCATTGTCCTTCAGCATTTTCAGTATTATGGACCTGTCGTTGGAGGATGCGAGTTTATTCCAGCCGGAGCTTTCGGGGTAGTCGCCGATGAATACGGTCAATGCCCTTCTGGTTGCGGCTGTCGCCGGGCAGAGAAGGCTGACGGCAAGCAGTATCAGGCAGATTGTCCTTTTCATTTCTTCTCTTCTTTTGTGGCCTTTCCGGAGGCTCGATAATCAACATAATTGAGCACAATGACGTATTCGTGCCCGAGGCTGTTCCGGCTTATGGTCAAAGCGATTTTTCCGAAATAATTTCTGCTTCCAATATCGCTGTCCAGCTCACACAGACCATATTCAAGTCCCGATGAAGGATAGCATAGATATTTCGTGACGTGCTTGCTTCCGCCCAGCATTTCGAGGAAATCATTGCCAGGCAAAGAGAATTGCAGCGGATCCCGGTATTTGTAGTCGGCCAGAGCCCGGCCCAGAATTCGTGCAGCTTCTTCCTCGGCTTCTTTCTGGTCAATGAATTCCCGGAGAATGACATCCACGTTATAGACCGTGGCCGTATTGGAGGAGTATCTGACGCAGACATTGACAGGAATATTTCTGATTCTGCCGGTGAAAAAGGCTTCCTTTCCCTTAGTCTCGGCTTTTTGCTCCACCTCTTTCTTGAAGCCCATGCCCATGAGTCGTCCGCTGAAGTCTTTATAGCTGATTCCCAATGGAATACCTTCGACATATACTTTGTTTTGGGTATATTCAATGCCCTTCAGTCCGCAGATGATTTCCATCAGCCGATGCCGCGCGCTGTCCATCGCATTGATCTGGTTGAAAGTTATGGCGAGATACATGTTTATCGGCGCGGCCGCCCCGGTTACCCCTTCCATATAGCCGCTCTGGTAGAAGTCATGTTCCTGAGGTACTCACTGCCCAGATTCATCTTGTCATAGACATCATAACGGAGCATCATCCACAGTTCTTTGCCCGGGTCAGCCTGCATGATTTCCAGTATGTCCCCCAAGGCCTTTTCCATGTATGAATACGCCTGCTCTTTCAAAGGCCGTACAATGCCGTTCCAGTCTTCTTCCGCGATGTCGCTTTTCCCCTTCTCATGCTCCTGCCAAATGAAATTGTACATCTGTTTATACAATGCATCCGCCTTCTCCGCATAGTCTTCCGCCCCGACCAGAATCGGAAGCATCTCGGCCCTGTCAATCTTGACCGGCATCATCAGTAAGGAAATCAATATCGCAAGTAGCTTCATACTATTATTGCCCGGACAGGGTTAGTCTTGACCGGGTTGGGCAAAGATAAGAAAGAAATCTACTTTTGCGTATTTTTTTCTTTGGGTGGGGCATTATTATTTCCTCATTCCAAAGTATCACTTTCAATGTCTTCAGTATATTCCTATGTTATTTTTTGAATGGCGGATGCGTTGCGCTTTTTTCTCATTTTTACGTATCAGATATGGCGACTCGGGAAGTTCCGGCAGAAGGTTGCCCATGTTATTGATCTGACCTATGACTTTCATCAGAAGAATGAAAGTCGACAGCGTCAGGTTGTCCGCCACTCCGCTCTCGAATTTGTGGATGGTGGTCAATCCGATGCCGGATTGCTCAGAAACATCTTTTTGGGTGAGTCCGCAGCGCATCCTGTAATCCTTGAAACGTGTGCCCATCAATCTGACAATTTCCGGTGTCGAATATTCATATAAATCAGCCATTGTTCTTTCTTTATTTAACTATCATAATGTTGATAGTTATGTTGCTATTTAACCTGTTATCTTCACTTAAGTGATAGTTATAACCGCAAAAGTATGTATTAAAACCAAGAAAACAAACCATATCGCTAAAGGTCAATGTTTACCTTTTCGGTTTTTCGACATTGTTATGAATATAAAAAATGAAGTTCAATACCCCATCGAGTGTTGCGTTAATGAAAACATTTTATAACTTTGTGGTGCTGCCAAATAAGCAGCGACATAACATTAGTGAAAGTGTTTCGCTAATCCCCGTTCCGAAATCTGGAAAATTTCAAACATGTGCAGGGAGAGCAACAACACTCGTCACCGTCTTGCCATATCCTCTGATATCGCATATTCGGTGTGGGGTATTGTTTATTCATCCGCACATAGGTTTTTCCAGAACCTCGGAACAGATGAACGGACAGACTCCACACTTTCGCGTATTTATAACACTTATTCAACAGAGGAGTCGTGCTGAACGAATGAGGACTATTATGCACTGTAACAATGTCAAACTAACCAACTTAGAAAAAAGCATCATGGCAGAACTATCTCATTATGAATTCGAAAACCATGCGAGGTGCATTAATGTAGGACATGTGTCAGTTACGGATTGCTTGGATCGCAATAAAAACTTACTACCCAATGATTGTCTTGAAGACTGCTATGAAGGTTCTTTTAACGGGATGGGTAAAATTCGTATACCATTGGAAGATTGTGAAGATAATGGCTTTAGGGAATGTTGTGTGGATTTTTCTGGTACTTTTGAGGTGGAAAAATACGACCGCGAATCTAGACAGTTTACTACGAACATATCAGTAAATTATTGTGAAAGATAACTCTTTAATTATGTGCAATATCAGATTTAACATGACTGCTGATGAACGGGACACGCGAGTTGCTGCGTTTTTCGCGAGTGTCCAACAATTAAGGGGACAGGCCGGTGTGCAATTTCTCAACAAGGCCTGGTTTCCAAAGATTAGTAATGCTGCTTTCGATAAATGGAAGAACCTCATTTCAAGCAACATCAAATCTCTTCATTCTTGCACCTCAGTTGATGAATTAATGGAGAAACTTTGGGATATTAAGGCTAATAATGATATGGTCGGCATCGGAGAGATTACAATACATCGGACCGCGGAAATTTTGGCTGACGCATGGGATTTGGATAGGAACGCAAACTGTTGGTCAATGGCCTGCAGCCTCATGATCAGATTCTGCATTAGAAATAACATAACAAAAGAAGTTCTGATTGAAAGTATAGCAAAGGTAGAAGACAAGTTGGTCAAATGGACCCTGATGGATAAAATCATTTTCGTCAACTCTCTCTTGCGTTCAAACTCATTGGAAATAATTTAGAGTCGCATATTATTCCCAATTCCAGTTAATCAACGTCAATCGCTGAGTCATTATCCTAGCTAAAAATATATAAATAATACGAAAACAATATGGCACAAAACGAAATGCAGTGGAGTTCCGCTACTCCAGGATTACTCATTATTCTCATAGACCAATCCGGTTCTATGATGAATCCCTATTGCAATGGAGACTCACGTACAGAGTTTTCAGCAAAGGTTATTAATCGTGTGATTAACACAATTATCAAGAAAAACTTCAATAAGGACAAGCCAAAGAATCGATGCTTCATATCTGTCATAGGATATGGTTATGAGGTTAAAGAACTCTGCTCGGGTTTTCTGGAGGATTTGTACAACAATCCAATCCGCGTAGAGAATCGAACTCAGAAAGTTCCTGACGGCAATGGCGGTCTAGTTGATGTCACTGTCAATCAGCCTATTTGGGTGGAGCCTATCAAAGAAGACCGGTGGACCAATATGCGTGATGGATTCAAGATGGCAAAGCAACTAGTTGAAGATTGGATTGCGGATAAACCAGACTGCCCGGCTCCAGTAATTATCAACATTTCTGATGGTGAGCCTTATTACGACCACCTTGACGATGACACGTGCATACGTGAGACAACGGAGGTCGCAAAGGAGATTATGAACATCTCAAATAATGACGGACACGTACTCATCTTCAATGCTGAAATCGGAGATGGCGGTCATATGATTATCGCTCCTAGTTCTGAAAACGAGGTCGCGTCTGCCGGTCGTCCGGCTCGGTTCCTCTACGAGATTTCCAGTGTTATACCAGCTGGATATAAAATTGCAGCCGCCAAGAATGAACTTAACATAAAAGAGGGCTCTAAAGGCTGCATATTCAATGCTGATGCAGTTGAACTCATTAAGTTGATTGATTTTGGTTCTAGTAAAGGTCAAGGAGATAAATAACGCTCATGAAACTCAGAGGTTTTATTACCCATAAGGCGGCTGAATATTATTCCGATTGCGCCGACTATTTCAGAATCTGCCCCTGCACTAAACGGGTGGCAGTTTCTGATGGTGTCAGCCAGTCTATTATGCCAGCTGAATGGGCTAAAATTCTTGTTGATTCTTTTGTCGAAAAGGAATGGACACCTGGCGAATCAACCGCCTCGTTAAAAAACAAATGGTTTACCATAGCCTCGAAATTCGCACTCGAACAGAGGAAGAAAGGAGAAAATCCATGGTTGCTTGAGAATTGTCTTGTAGACAAAGACGGAGCAGCTGCTACTTTCTGTGGAGTTACTTTTTCTGATGAGTGTAAATGGACGGCATCGATTCTTGGTGACTCAGCATTGGTGGAGATTAACAACGAAAATCAGCTTGTGCGTATTTGCTCATCAAAAGAAGGAGCGTTTGATAACCGTCCTGATTTCTTTGATAGTTTCAGCGAAGATAAGGGCGAGATTCATCAATTTGATGGTACGCTGAACAATGGTTCTAAGATTTTGATTGTCTCCGATCCCTTTTCCGAACTTTTTCAAAAAGTAAAAGGAACACCTGGTGAGAAATCTGTCATAAACATATTACTATCTGTTACAGATATAACTAGTTTCAACGCTACGGTTGATACACTACGAACAGATTATCAGATGCATAATGATGACAGCACGTTAGTCATCATTGAACCTGACGAATCTGATATGATGACAATCCTTTATGAGAGAACGTTGGAAGAATCCCAACAAGAGGAGGAATTGAAGTTTGAAACTGAGAGGAAAAAATTCGAACGCGAGAAAAAGAAGGATGAAAAACTATGGGAAAAGGTTATTGAAGAGAATAACGAATCGGCATATAGAATTTACTTAGGGGTTAGCGAACTCCGTATTCACGAGAAAGAGTCAAGAACTCGTTTGAACGAAATTATAGAAACAAAGGTTGAAGATGATACTTGGCGGGAGGTAAATTCTAGTAATACGTTAGATGGGTATCATAATTATATTGAAAAGTATCCACGAGGTCGTTATGTGATAGAGGCAAAAGAACGCATAGCTAATCTCAGTAGGCCTTCGATACATGGAAAGAGACCTGAGGGTAAGGATAATTCTACAGAGAATCATCCTTCGGAGGAGCCGTTTTGTAAAGGAGGCGAGAAAGCTGAAAAAGTACAACATCTTCATGAGAATGCTGATATGGACAAGGAATCTTCTTTGTCCTCGGAAAAAGATTCAACAACCACTTCACTGTCGCAAGTCGAAACGGAACCAAAAGGCAGCCGAGAAGAAAAACGGTCAGCAGGTGAAGATCCCCGACAAAAAGGAGCAGAACTTGGACCTGAACAAGCCGTTGACTCAGTTCATAGGTGCGGATTCAACACGAAAGAGGTGGAAGTAAATAAGGGAAAGGAGGAAGATACGTTATCCCTTCCAAGTGATGTAACCACTTCTGACGGCATTGATAAAGTCGAGTTCCAAAAGTTGCAAGAAATGGCTCTCTCGGTATATAAAAAGCACCATGACCGTTTCTGCGAAGCGTTCCATCTAAAAAAATGGAAGTCTTATCGTGCAGACAGAATAAACAAGTGTTTTGCCGACTTTTGGTGCGAATTGGAAAAAATAATATACCAGAATAAAAAATAAGAATAATGGCCAAACTACCATCTTGCGAAGATTACGAAATCGCCATAAATGATTCCCGTCTAATAAAATGTCAGAAATTACAAAACGGGCGCGTCGAGAAGAATGCAGTTGGTACAACAATTAATTATGTTGGCGGATTCTGCATTGTTTTTCCTTATTATATGTCCGATGGTGAAAAAGTTGCTGTCAGGTGTTGGATTGCAAGCGTTGAGAATATCCAGGAAAGAGAGAAACGAATAGCCGAAACTTTGAAGAGGATTAATCTGCCTTATTTTGTCAGTTTTGAGTATGAAGATGTCGGGATTGCGACGAGTTCCGGCGTTCAACCAATTGTCCTGATGGACTGGGTAAATGCGAATCCATTGAAAGAGTATATCCAATCGCATCTGTTAGATCCTGCTACCCTAAAGAACCTTGCCGCGTCTTTTATGACAATGGTCAAAGAACTGCATAAGGCTGGTATATCTCATGGTGACCTGCAACATGGTAATATTCTGGTTAAGGATAACGGTGAGTTGATTCTGGTGGACTATGACTCTATGTATGTGCCATCTTTAAAAGGCTTTAAGGATGACATTAAGGGACTCGCCGGTTATCAGCATCCGGCGAGGTGGTCCAACCAGATGGCGTCGGAGAAAGTTGATTATTTTTCCGAATTGGTTATATATACCAGTATCGTGGCTTTGTCGTATTTTCCAAGATGGTGGGAGGAATTGAAAATCCTTGATACTGAGACCCTGCTTTTCTCGGCAGAAGACATAAAATCAAAGGGCTCATCTGAGATTTTTAGCAGATTGGATTCTCACTCAGAACTGCAACCATTATCCAATGCCATCAAAAAGGCTCTTCAGAGTAATAATTTGGATGACCTTCTGCCTCTTGAGAATGCAATCATTCCTGCGACTAAGAAAATCGCTGATGGAGTTAGAGGAAAGTGGAATAATCAACCTAAAGTAGAACGCCAGGATTTCAATCCAGACACAACAAATACTAGAGCTAAGTGGAATAAACTGAGTTAGATTAGAATGGTACTGGACATACAGGACATAATCAATAGTGTATCCGTTCCCGCTCTTATTAAGGATACGTTTATCAAAAGTGGAACCTTCGCTAGGCTTAAGAATGGCGACATTCAGGCGTGTGTCGGAGGCTTCTCTATTGTTTTTCCAGTGGACGTAGATGGTACCAAGTGGGCATTCCGCTGCTGGCACCATACGCTAGATAACGATCAAGCTAGAATTAAATTACTATCTACGGAATTAAAGAAAGTGGGACTTCCGTACTTTATAGACTTTGAATACGAAGATAACGGTATCGTCGTAAATGGGGCTGTATATCCTACAACGAGAATGAAGTGGATAAGTGGACGCGACATAAAAGACTATATTTGTTACAACAGGAATAATCGGCACAATTTGTTCAAATTAGCCACGGACTTCTTTGCCATGACACAAGATTTGCACCGTCTGTCGATAGCACACGGAGACCTTCAGTATGAAAATATTATTGTCAACCAGTATGGCAAAATATTTCTGATTGATTATGATTCAATGTATGTCCCAGCTCTATCATACATGAATTCAAAGAATTCGACCAACGGAAAAGAAGGATACCAACACCCTGCAAGAGAGAAGTGCGTTAATTCCAATCCCAAACTAGATTATTTTTCTGAAGTTGTCATTCTAATCAGTATCCTAGCTATTGCATATAATCCAGGACTTATCGATAAGTATGATCTGGAGGATTCGGATACGATGCTTTTTAAGAAAGATGATTTCCGAAATTTCACTAGTTCAGGAATCTATTCCGAATTATCATCTTTGGGAGATCCCTTAGTCGTTTTTCTCAACGTTCTTTCGAGTTACCTTAGGGAACAGGATATCACAAAGTTAGAACCTTTAGAATTGGCTGTCAACAAGGCCAATCCTAGATGCGTGATCAAGATAGAAGATTTTCTAAAGAACGCCGAAGCAGTTCTTTTGAAAGCCGAAAAAGAGGCCAAAGAAAAGAAGGCGAAGGAGGAAGAGGAGAAAAGACGGCGACAAGAACTAAACGCTTGGAGGACGGCCAGTATAAATAACACATCAACAGGATATCAAGTATACCTCAACATGTATCCACTCTGTGAGCATGTCCAAGAAGCAAGGAAGAGGATAGCGGAATGCATAGAAGCGGAGGAGGAAGCTAAAAGGCTGTCGGCAATAAAAGCGGAGGAAGACGCGTGGATAAATGCTTGTAAATTGAATTCAGCAAATAGTTTCTCATCGTTTTTGAATAAATATCCCAATAGCAAGCATAAAGACACGGCGACAAGGAAGCTTAAAGCATGTAAAGAAGCGAAAGATTGGAATCAAGCCAAAGTATCAAATACTATTACGAAGTTGGAGGGTTTTATAAAGAATTATCCTAATAGCATTCATGTAGCTGAAGCTAGAACTATTATTTCAGAATTGAAGGAGGACAATGCATGGAAAACGGCACAAAACATAGATACAATTGAGTCTTATAAATCATATTTAAGTCAATATCCTAACGGACAGTATGTGTTTGTTGCAGAAAATAACATTGAAACATTAAAGAAGTTTAAATTTCCATGGATTGCTGTTGGGCTGATTGCTATTGCTATTGCGGCTTACATAGCATTAGCACACAACTTGGCGTCTATCGACTTCGATTTTACTCCCAGTCAGCTAGAACGTCGGGAATCGGCTCAAACTCGACCAAAACCTACTGGTGAATTTGAGAATATCAGTCAGATTGCAAATGAACTTGATGTAAAACTTAAGGGTCTGGAATTGCAAAAGAAGAGAGGTAAACTGCTAGATGTTAATGAATTAAATAAGGCAAAGTCCCTGTTAAGCCGACTGTATGGCAAGTCGTTAATGTACGATAGTTTCAAACAACGCATTGAGAATTTATAGTGCAATGAAAAATTTAATACTCGTATTAGCCTTTTTGGTATGTTCTTTTACATCCTTTGCGCAAAGCATGTATTCAGATGCTATTGAATGCATGAATAATGGTGAGTATGTAGATGCGAAGATATATTGGGAGGCATTGAATGATCGAAATAACACGTATGGACATAAGATAGTTGTATGTGCTGCATGTATCAATTTACAATCGGAAGCAAAAAAACTGATAGCGGCAGAACGATTTACAAAAGCGATTGAGAGGTATCAAGCCATTTTAAGCAAAAACCCATCTGATCGTAATGCGAGAAATCAAATTGATAGGTGCAAGAGGCTCCGCGCAGAATATCTTGAAAATAATAAAATACTAACATATACGAATTCTACGTATGGTTGTACATTTAAGCTTCCGGGATATATGATAAAGAGTACAAATTCTAATGACGAAAGAATCGATTTTTGGTCAAATGATTATAACTTGCATGCAACTATAACCGCACGCGTGTATAATTCTTCTCAGACGGATAATCAGATACTCAACAATGTTATAAACTCATATCTTGACGCTACTATTACATATAAGATGTTAAAAGAAAATTGTATTGTCGTTAGCGGTTATCTTGCAGACGGGTTAGTCTTTTATGACAAGTCTATAATCGCTTTACGAAAGTCTCAATACAATGAATACGTAAAGATTCTTATTTCGGCAATTGTAAAGAGCACGCGAAACGATAGTCGCGGAGGTGACCTTGCGAAATATATATACAATGATTTGATAGTCAAGACTACGGTTTCATCAGTAAAAATCAATGAAACTGATTATGAAAGATGGCAGCGCGCAAAAAAGATTAATTCAAAGGAGGGGTATGATAATTATCTGAGGTATGCTCCTTATTACTCTTCATATAAAGAAGAAGCTAACGGAAGAAAAGCTCTTTGTGAAGCGAGGGAACAATATAATAAAGGGATGCAATCATTCTCTCAATCATTTGCTGTAATATACTTTGAGAACGCCAAGAAACAATTTGAGTCGGGAGCGAATTATATGACACAATCTGATAAAGAAATGTATCTTGAAAGCTATTACAAATATTGTATGAGTCCCAATTGTTCAGTAAATGAGATAAAACAGTTTATAAATTCATATGGTTGGCATCCAAACATAAAAGTGATTAGAGGTTGCTTAGTTAAGGCGCTTTGCGCTATTGGACAATACGATAGTGCTAAGGCATATGTTCAAAATAATCTTAATTATCCTATATGGATTAGTGAGAGAACTTCATTAACGCAAAAACAATGGTTAAGATATATTAAAGCACAAAAAAAAGGAAAATAAGTCAGTTTCGCTAACGGTCGGGGGGACAGCTGCCTGTGAATAATTCTAATTACTCTATAAGGGGGGGGGCAGATAATTCGTCTATTTCGAAACAAATTATGGGTAAAGTACTAAATGCGAAGGGCGAAGCAATGACAGGCACCGCTATTTTTATAAAAGGAACAGCAACGGGGACAATTGCTGATATGGAAGGAAACTATAGAATTGCAGCTAAACCTGGTGACGTCCTGACGTTTCATTTCAAACGGTTCAAAACACAAGAAATAACGGTAGGGCTTAGTTCCACGATCAATGTCACGCTGTCAAAATAACTTCAGTGACATATAACGTAGCGCATTCTACATGAAGTGAAGACTACAACTTCAAACAGTTTCTGTATACTGATGACAGCATAATGACAATGGCTTACTGGGTGAGGATGGCTGATGCTGCAGGGAATAATGCTGCATAGCTACGGCTTGTTTTAAATCGCAGTTGTCAAAGATTGTTGTTAAATTATATGATAATAAGTTGTAATATCGAAAGAAAACGTATCATTAAAAATAAGTAAAAACATCATTATTATGAAACGAGAAGAACAAATTAAAATTTGCAAGACATGCAAGCATAGAAAATTGGATATGAATACCGGTTTATTTTGTGGTTTGACTGGTCATAATCCTGATTTTGAAACCCAATGTGGTAATTTAGAAATAGACGAGCAGGAGGCCGCAAGAATCAAGCAAATTGAGCAAGATATAAAAATAGAAGAAAGAAATGAAAAAA
>ERZ1035032.1106-NODE-1106-length-18058-cov-8.553241_pt1 | contig 18058 bp, 10 predicted proteins | sample MGYA00520693_ERZ1035032 | MGnify/ENA primary metagenome ERZ1035032 (study PRJEB33766, sample SAMN09781740) | gut metagenome | biome: gut microbiome | host: Homo sapiens | place: Madagascar | study: EMG produced TPA metagenomics assembly of the PRJNA485056 data... | reverse complement strand
CCCTTTTCAAACAGCAACGTTATAAGTGGTATTGTAAGTATTGACGCCACGGTTGTTATGAATGTAATTTCGGTCATAAGCGATGGGTTGCGGCCATACTTCATGCAGAACATTGTGCCGAACGAGGCAACGGGCATGGCAATAACCACGGTGTTGATGTTGTTGATAATATCGCTCACGCCACACAGCTTAAATAGAAAATAGACAGATACAGGCACAACTGCCAGGCGCAAGAACGAAGCCACATACACCTTAGGGCTACCTATAATCTCCTTAAGCGGTAGACGTGCCATCGACGAACCAATAATCATCAATGCTGCAGGAACAGTGATGTTGCCCACCATTGTAACAGGGCGTGCTATTATATCGGGTGTGCGTATGCCGAAGGCCACGATAAGCGCAGCTATAAAAGCGGCTATCATTGCTGGTGAGAACAAAACTTTGGGGTTAAGACTCTTGATGCTGTATTCGCCTTTTACCAGCATAACACCTGCCGTGAATATTAAGAAGGTGTTGGGCATATTAAGCAAGGCGGCATAAAAGATGGATTTAGGTCCGAAGATGGATGAAACAATTGGGTAGCCTATGAATCCTACATTGGCAAACATCAATGCAAACCCTATCATGCCTTGTTCGTCGCGGTTTTTGCTAACAAGACGTGGCACCCAGAATCCAAACACAAGCAGAAGTATATAGGTAAGAAAACCTACTCCGAGTAGAGGTAAGATTAATGTGCGGTCGGGCAATTCCTTACCCATTACCGACGACAAAATCAATGCCGGACATGTTATGTCTATAACTATTGACGATAACTTCTGGTCGAATCGGTCGCCCATGTAGCCAAGCTTGCACAAGGTATAGCCCAGCACAACAATGATGAATAGAATCACCATTACTTCGATGTTTTCCATATAGCTGTTGCTTTTTTACTTACACTAGATATTCCGTGGCATGCTGAGGTGCAGCCTATCTTATGCAAAGATAGTGCAAACCGAGCGCAATGAAGCTTGCTTCAATTGCCGAGGTGCAGCCTATCTTATGCAAAGTTAGTGAAAGTCTTTCAGAAAAGCGTAGTTTTTATAATGAATAGTCGTTTTATTTTGTACTTTTGCAACACCATTTTATTTATTGCAAACAAAACCAGTAATAACATGAACACAAAGCATTCACGTCAGAAAGCCTTATCGCTTGTTGCCTTTCTGATGTTGCTTGTTGCTACGACGGCACAAGCCAAGCGAGTAGTTGAGCGTCCTTACTTCTTAGGCTCAAACAATCACAAATTAGAGATTGAGCGTGTGACGCTCGACAAGAAAGCTACCCTTCTTGACGTGAAAATATATCAGGCGAGTGGCGATGTAGGCATAGATTCTCATGCCTCTATTATGGCAAATGGAGTGAAATATGACTATATAGGCAGCAAGCAGTTGCCTAAAGGTGTATTTGTGAAAGTGCCCGAATGTGGATATGTTGCAGCTACATTGCGCTTTAAACCAATGCCAGAGACAACAAAAGAGTTTGATTTTCGTGAAACAGCCGACAATTCTGGTTGGAACATTTATGGTGTGCGTCTTGATGGCAAACGTCCTCAGGCCAATATTCCGCAACACTTACTGCAGCAAGCGCTTGATAAGAACAGCAAGTTGCCATCAACCGACCTTAATCTTGGCAAGACTGTTGTAGCCGTGCGCTTGCTTGGATATAAACCAGAATACAAAACCACGCTCGATATTATTGTAGATAATTGGTTCTCGCCATACCGCATGCCATACGAACATGACTCTATAAGCGTAGATGGCACCTGTCAAGTCAGCGCCAATGCGATATTGCCAACTGTAGCAACAATACGTGTAAACAGAACGGAGATACCATTTCTTGCCGTACCTAATGACACAACAACCGTAACCATCGACCTGCCAACACTTACTCTTGCCGCAACACACCTTTTTGCAACTGATTCTGACGTAAAGAAATATGTGTGGTTTGAGGGCAAACACGCTGCTGTAGATACCGAATTGCAGAGCGTAAAGACAAAGATTGATGTGTTTGGCGTTACATCCTTTGATGATATTTGTGGTATGACACCGTTGCAATACCGCGATTATGTGCAGCAGAGTTATGGCCGACTGTTGGCAGCCATCAATTCAAATGCTGCTATTGGCTCCGCCACCCGAACATTGGCTCAGAGCATCCTGTCTATGAATTATGCCTCGGCTCTGTTTGGCTTTAAGAACAATATATCTATGGCCCCAATGATAGCTGGTAAAAGGGGAGTGCCACGTGCCGACATGAGTATCGACACCGTGTCTTACTTCAAACCATTGGAAAAACTCGCTGTACTTCACTCCAAGAATCAACGGTATTATTATTATCTCAGTGACTTCACGTCTGCCCTTCGTCGTAAATATATATCTGCCGACCCATTGCTTGACGATATCGCTGTGGGCAAGCATCTAAGTCGTTCGTTCAACCGCAAGCGTCCTCTCACCGAGCAACAGATGGCAGCGGCTCATGACAGCATTGCCAATGATATGGTGCGCGAATTGCTTTTTGCCAACAACGAAGACTTGAAGTCGCAGCTTGCTTCAGCCGACAATATTCTTGCTGAAGTTAAAAAATCAGCCAATCAAAATTCTACATTTAGTATTATTGACATAGACCCCAAGATGTCTGCCCAGCAGATATTGCCCACAATAACAGATAGGTATAAAGGTAAAGCTATACTCATCGATTTTTGGAACACGTGGTGCATACCATGCAAGGCAGCAATGACTACCATTCGTCCTTTGAAAGAACAACTTACTGATGTGGTGTATGTTTATATAGCCGATGCCTCATCGCCTGTAGATAAATGGGGCGAGATGATAAAGACAATTAGTGGTGTGCATGTGCGATTGACTGAAGAACAGGCTGACGCTCTTGCCAAAATATATAAGTTCTCAGGCATCCCTACGTATTTCGTTGTAAATAAAGAAGGAAAGATAACCTATCAAAAGACGAGCTTTCCTGGAGTGGAAACGTTAAGGGAGCAACTTGTGTCTGCCATGCAGCGATGACGTTGCTCATGTGTCGTCTTGTCAAACAGCGTTTTACACCTACGAGAAATACTTGTTTTACTGTTGCATAACAATATTTTTAATGTATAAATTTGTGTTATTAGCCCAACGTTGCTACTTTTGTAATTAGATGGAAACCAATACTACAACGAGTTTGATAGTAGGAATAACATATACTTAGTTACTAACTAAAATATTTTTTATTTTATGAGAAAAACAATCGTTACAGCCGTTATTATTTCTGGTATAATTGTATTTTCTGCATGTGGCAACAAGACTACTGCAACGCACCACAGCAAGGATTCTGTTCAAACAAGCGACACTTTGTCAACTGACTCATCGGTTGCGCAAGCCGAAACAGCGGAAATGTCTGTTAATGAAAAGAAAGCGGCAGCAGACGCTCCTACTGCCAAAAGCATTGAGGCGGGCGGAACGACAATAACTGTAGGCGCACCGCTCGCCGAAACTCTGAAGAAGGCTAAAGGCGCAAGGTTTGAATACAATGCCGACTTCGGCGTTGATGTGGTTGTGGGCAACGTGATGATTAGAATCCCTGACGAAGACATAACGAAGGAGGGACAGGACTTTGTGAATGCCATACCGTCGGATATAGATCCGGACATCGCATTCAAGGTCTCCTTCATCAAGCCTTCGGCAAAGATAAAGGACTTTGAGAAGATTTAACTCCATACGGTCATTAGGATTTGCCTGGATTTAGTATTTAACCCGAATCCAAGCAAGCAGTTGTAAAAATACATTAAACGACCTAATGACCGCTTTGGTGGTTAACCCAAATAGAAAGAAAAAGAGATTCCATTATTAACACACTAATACATTATATATTCTTATGACTATAAGAAAAACCCTTTCCTTGCTCCTCCTATTTATAGCCACACACGCATTGGCACAGCAGGAGTTCAGTTTTGAAAATACATATATATTTGAGGCTTTTGACATCTCTACCGACAGTGAAAGCTTCTACTACATGATTGATAAGGATGAAGATGGCGAGATAATCTCGTTTGTCAACAATGATGATGTGAACCACGAGGTGACCATCACGTCAAAAGAGCGCTACCATGTAACCAGTCTGTCAATATGCGGCGAAGCAAAATCGGCAAAGGCTGTGCGTAGGCTGAGGGTTGAGGGCATGGAATGTCCGGAGCTGCGGGACCAGAAGGATCCTTACGTGTTCTACCCCAAACGCACCTACACGTTTGAAGGCGATATGACAGGAAAAATTGAAATCAAGTTCCGCGTATACAAAGGACAGACCTTCATTCTGAAAAGCATCAAATTCAACGGTAACAAGGATGCCGGTGTGAAGTTCGCCACAGAGTCGATAGAGCTGAACCAAGGCGAGACCCAGCTGTTGCCCGACCTCACATCAGAGAGCTATCGGGTGAACTTCGAGTATATCGAGGTGGATGACCCGTCGGTCATTGCCCTTTATTCCAACCAGTCGTCCAACCTTTATATCGACTATTCCGCCATCGCACTGAAACCTGGCACAACGAATGTCATAGCCCATTATGGCAAGTACTCGGACTATCCGGCAGGCACGGCGACACTGAAGGTAACAGTGAAGCCTGTTGACGTGGCTATCGATGGCGAGCCGGTGAACATAAAGCTCGATGAGGCAGGAACGCTGCGCGAGAAATGCGTTGACCTCGATGTGGAGGAGATAACGAATCTTATTGTCAGCGGTCCGGTAAACTCCGAAGACCTTGCCTATATCCGCAGCATGGCAGGCAGGATGGCAAACTTACAGAGCGTTGACCTCAGCGGCATCACACTGGTTGCCGACGGCGGATGCTACTCCACGGTGCTTGAATCATACCGCGATGTTGGCTTCAGTGAGGCTGCAACGAAATGGTATCTCTCTACAGAGGAGAAGGAAGAGAAGAGCAGCAGCTCCAACGGACTCGGCGGCGGCAGCTCCGTTACAAAGATATACACGATGGACCTTGGCGGACTCTTCGCCAATATGAAGACCCTGAAGCGCGTGGTATTGCCGGAGGGTCTGCCTCGGGTGGGCAAATACCTGTGCTCCTACAGCAGCGTGGTGAGTATCACGGTGCCGCAGACAGTGGAGAGCGTTGGAGAGAAAGCTTTCAGAGGTTGTAAAAAACTCGTGTATCATAACATCCCAGCAGTAAAGGAAATCGGCGAGTACGCCTTCGAGGATGCAGCCGTCACTACATTAGACCTGAGCCGTGTGGAGAAGATAGGCTTCAGTGCCTTCTCTGGTTCTAACATCACGGCTGCCGACCTCTCCAATGTCGACTCCATACCGGATAAGACATTTAGGCAATGTTATGCCTTGAGCGACCTGAAACTGTCGGACAAACTTTACTATGTTGGCGGAAACGCTTTCGGTGGATGCGAATCGTTAGGTAGTGTGGTGCTGCCGGAGTCATTGGGATATATCGGTGTATATGCCTTTGTGGGATCTGGGCTGAAGAACATAGAGTCGCATCTGCCGGCAACATGCGAGATTGAAAAAGACGCATTTGAGTGGACTCCATGGTATGAAACCAACGCAAAGGAGAACGAGATTCTGTATCTCGGCAATGCTGCCATTAAATATTATTACCAAGACAATCCTGTAGTTGCCGAGAAATGGGTGCTGCGTGAGGGAACGGAGAATATAGCAAATGAAATGGTTACGGATAGGTACAGAGATTATTTTGCCAATCTGAAAACCATCGTACTGCCGTCTACGATAAAGAGAATAGGCGAAAGATTCTGCCCTGCTTATGTGGAGAAATGTGATTTGCCCGACGGCATTGAGATTATTGGCTCTGAAGCGTTCCAATCGACGAAGCTGAAGAGTGTTACTGTGCCGGCATCGGTAAGGCAGATAGGCTACAGTGCTTTCGCAAATAACAGTTCGCTCATCTCCGTGGTGTATAACGCCAGCGGCGAGTGGGAGAAGGATTACTACTACGCTAAGAATATCGGTCTGTTCGAATTCTGCACAGGACTGGAGAAGGTGACGATAGGCAAGGATGTGAAGTTCTTTCCAGAATCGATGTTTGCCGGTTGCTCTGCCCTCGTCAAGCTGAATTTCGAAGCCAATTCTGCCTTGGAGAGCATTGGCGACTATGCTTTCTCTGGCTGCACAGCATTGAAGAACATCTCGTTGCCCTATACGCTGAACTATATCGCCAACAACGCCTTCAACGGCTGCAAGCTGAAGTCCATATACAACTATATGCCCGTGCCATACGGTTTCACCGACAAGGGCAGCAACACCGTCATATCATGGATAACGAAAGACGTTACGGTGTATGTGCTTCCGCAGTATCTTGAGACCTATAAGGCTGACCCTCTGTGGGGCTCCTGCAACATACAACCTATGGACGATGAGCATATCGCCCTTGGCATCGGTTCTGTTGCTGCAGACGGCGGCAAAATGCCGGCAGCTGTGTACGACTTGAACGGCAACAGAATACAGAGCCTGCAGAAGGGGCTGAACATCGTTCGCCAGCAGGATGGCAGCGTGGTGAAGATATACAAATAAATATTGTTAAATAACTGTTCAAATTAATTTTATAAATATGAATAATTCACGAATAAGTTCGTACCCACAGATGCCAAGGCCCTGTTCGTACAATAGAAAAGTGAGTCTGTAGTTTCTCAGTAAAACCAGCAGAATCTATATTCAATAATAAATGAATACGGATTATTCTGATTAAACTGATGCTTCGCCTTGAGCCAGTATTTCAGTAAAATCAGCAGAATCTGTATAAGGCAAGTCGAAGACTCGGAAAATATATGCGGGGTGAATCATTTTTAATTCATAAATTATCTTACACGGCAAAGTCTCGCCCCCTTTGTCGTGTAAGTTTTTTTATTATTATCCCGAAGTCTTTTCGGGAATGTTGGCTATTAGTAGTTATTTTGCGTTAGCCGAATCCCTCTCCACAGTATACGTCTTATGGTCTTTCAGCTTCTTCGGCTTAGCTTCTTTCTGTCTCTTCTGCTTTTGGCCTTTCTGTTTTTTAGGCTTCTTGGCTTTCTGTTTGGCTACGGGCTGGCTGTATGTTTCGGTAGCTGTAGTGATGGCATCTATATCGGTTTCGGTTGTTGTATTATTGACAGCCGCGTTGTTGGCAAATACGCCGATAGCCAATGTAGCTACCGGGATGATGAGCAATGCCTTGGGCATCATCCATCGTTTTGATTTCTTCTGGTTCATCCTGATAATTCTTTGTTTCTTGATGCGCAAAGTTACGGCAAATGTCTCTTAGTGGATAATGAGATGCAGAAAAAATGCCTTTTGTATAATGTTTTTACCCAATATTAGGTATCTTTGCAAAAGAAAACATAACCATATTATACTAATCAAGCAATTATTTATTATCTTTGAATCTCAAACCAATCAATTTGCTATAGCATGTTTATTAAAAGACTATTGTTTATCGGCATTATGTTGTGCTTGTCGCTGTCCATGTCTGCTCAAACAAACGGCAAAGGTATGGACTATAAGGGACTGTCGCAAACATTTACTCGTTCGAAAGATAAAAACGAGATATGGAGCAGTACAAAAATGTGTCTTGACAAACTCAACGCTATCATTGCCGACACAGCGAAGTACAACGCTGTGAAACAAAACCGTATAAACAGCGGCATAGAGAGGCAGCAACAAGCCAAAGGTCATCGTGAGCGCTTTAATGCCTTGATGAACCTTCAGCACGAGTATTCGCTTGTAAACTTCGATAAATCATTGGCCTACGCTTTGGCTGCAAAGGCTGAGGCACACAAAGCTAGTGACGTCTGCCTCGCTGTGGAGGCGACGCTTGCAGAAACGGCACTTCTCGTTAAAGGCGGATTTTTTCGTGAAGCCGACAATGCTATCGGCACAATAAACGGAGCGTCATTGCAAGGTGAGGCGCTGTTGAGATACTATGAGCTGAAGTTTGACATCGAGTTTGAGAACGGCTTTGTATCACCATACGGCAGACGTCCCGATGGCATCCACTCTGCAAAGATGATGAGTATATATAACAAGGTGAAGCATGAGTTCCCTGACAGCACCTACCAGCTTACGCGCATGCTCATGGAATACAACTTTCATCTATGCCGATACCATGAGGCAGCGCGCTATGCCTTGCAGCTGGTGCCACAATGCCAGAAGGGCTCCGAGGAGTATGCTTATCAACTTGGCAATGCAGGCTTCACGCTTATGGGAGCCGGAAATCTTGCCGATGCCGCACGCTATATGGCTTTGTCGGCAGAAGAGCAGATAAGGCTTGGCTCTATAGAATATCCCGTGATGCGCAAGCTTGCCGAACTGATGTCTGTCATCGGGCACAATGAGGAGGCTTACAGATACAGCGTTATTGCTATGCACAATGCCAAGCAGTATGGCAGTATGTACCGTGTGTATGAGGTGTCGCAGTTTTATCCCACCATCCACGACAATATGTACCAGACCATAAAGCGTCAGCATGATGTGCTGATAGCTGTTGCCTTTGTACTTGCAGTGGCAGTCATTGCGTTGTGCGTATGTTTTGTGGTGATAAGACGCAAGAACAACAGCTTGCATCAGCGCAACCAGACCATAGCCCACATAAACGCACAGCTCAATGAAGCCAACGACATCAAGATCGCTGTGTTTGGTAACGTCATCTCTGATGCGGCGGCACGACGCCAGCGCGATGCCGAATTCTTCAAGAATGTGAGCCGACGACTTACTATAGGCGACTATCAAGACGCTAAGGACATAATTCTGAAACGTCAGAACAGCGGCAAGAAGGAGTATGAAATGATTGACCGTGTTATTCTTAGCATATTCCCGCAGTTTGTCGAACAGTTTTATGGTTTGCTCAGAGCCGACTCGCGTCCTGCCAACATCGAAGCCAACCATCTTACTCCCGAAATGAGGGTATTCGCACTCATACGTCTTGGCATAAGCAGCAACAATGAGCTTATGTCGAGCCTCAACTATTCGCTCAATACCATCAAGCACTACAAGACAGTGGTATTCAGCTCTACCGACTATACCAATGAGGAGTTTTATCAGCACCTGAAGGATATCCATTACCTGAAGCGCGACTAAAAAACTGGTTAATGTTGCGTTGGCTTGCTTTTTTTTGACACCAACGCAACATTTTTTATATACTTACAATCTCAAGCTACGTTATGTACAAGTGTATAACATAGTGTATATAATTTTAGATATATTATGTTAATGTATTGTATTTCAGCTGGTTATATCTATACACTTTCGCACGGAAGGTGTATTTGTTTTTTTCGTTAGGTTTTATCTCTAAATTTGCAACCGAAAAGTTTAAGCACTTGAAGTTAATAATTTTATAAAACCTAAAAGCATGATAAGTAAACATTTATTGTCTTCAAGCCTTGTGGCTGCAACGGCATTGTCTTTAATGCCAAACGCCGGCTTGGCTAACAACATGGCACATGACGGTACAAACGTCAACGAAGCCAACAATTACACACAGTTAAATAATAATGCGCCTATACAACAGCGTAAAGACTCTGTGGTAGAGAAGGGGTCTGACCGTGGCATCATGCTCAATGCAAAGAGCACCACAGAGCCGCGTCAGGTGGAAATAGGTTTGCCGATGAACTACACAGCCGTGATGTTCAATGGTCTGCCGTCAGTATTCTATTATTGGCCCAACACCACAAGCAACCACTGGCGTTCGGAGCAGCTTCTTGCCCGCCAGGGAATGTTGGATATGCCGTATGTTGCTATCATAGAGGGTGAGATTGGTTACGGTGTCGACTCATGGGCTGAGCTTGGCGGCGATAAGTTTAAGGGCAAGATGAAGTACAGCGTCAATACTTTTGGCTCGCAGAATGTCGACCTGAATCTCTCGGGACCATTGGGTAAGGGTTGGAGCTTCACAGCAAGCGCCTACAACAATTTCGACCCTGGATGCTTCAATCTTAAGTTCGCACAGTTTGTCGACCGCAGCCAGTTCTACACAGCCGGACTGACAAAACGCTGGAACGACGGCTCGTCACTAACATTTATGTATAAATACAATGATGTGCACAACCTGACGAGTCTTGCCAAATACGCACCATTCCGTTGGAACAGTGACGGTAGTGTGAGCAAGGTGAACGGATTCCGCATCGGACGCGACTCTTACTTGCCCGTTGACGGCATGATGGAATACATCGACATGGAAAGCGGAGAGCGTAAGCAGACCAACCTCTTTGACGGTATACACGTCAAGACCCACGAGGGCAGCGTCTACTTCAGCAAGCCGCTTCAAAACGACTGGACACTCAACCTGCGCGGACGCATGACCAATAGCTCAGGATGGACTGGCGACCAGGTGGCAACAAGTGTGCTCAATACCGAGGATGGCGTTACGGCTAAGTATGCCGACACTGGCGACACTTACACCGGACTCATCCAGGGACGCACGTCGCAGCTCAATCATATCTGTGTCACCGACGGATTCTTCAACGCCCAGCTTGTAGGCAAGAAGGCCGACCACAGCTGGACTGTTGGTGTAGACGAGCTGTTTACCAATGTGAGATATGCACGCTCTACAACAGCCTACTACCATGAGGTGGCTGCCAACCCCAGAAAGTTGCTCATCAACGGCGCCACATCGCCTTACTCAAACTTCAACAATGGCTCTGAGTATGACAAGGGCTTCGAGAATAAGCTGGCTGCATACGTGTTCGACAAGTGGGAACCCACTCATTCGTTCCGCCTCAGCTATGGAGCACGCTTCGAATGGTCGTCGGTAGACGTAGACGACATAGCCAATCCACGTGCGACATGGACTGGAGCCGACGGCACACAGCATTACTTCCAGATTGGCGGAACTGACAAAGATGGCAAGACCATAACTCAGGTCAACCATAAGCAGAACGGACTGAACTTTGCATTCGCTGTAGCGCCAAAATGGAACATCACCGACAATTTCGGATTGACAGCCGAGGGCAATTTCTTGCGCCAGTTCCGTCATCTTGAGGCTTACTCTGGACGCACAGCGCCAATGTTCAAGAGCCGCGACTCGTTCGTGGGTCAGGCAGGCGTGTTCTACAACAGCAGTTGGGTGAACCTCGTGAGTGCTCTTACATATGCTACACGTAACAACAATGTGAACAATCTCTATGTAACTAATCCTGACAACCCCACACAGACCGAGATGGTGGCAAACTCATTCACCATCAAGACCTTAGGATGGACAACTGATGCTATGCTCAATCTCTTCAAGGGATTCCAGCTCCACGCACGTGTCACATTGCAGGCTCCTAAATACAGTGGCTATTCGTTCAGCACATCGTGGAAGGAATATAACTTCAAGTCGATGACCGTTACCAAAATCTCGAAGTTCCTGATGGAGCTTGATCCGCGTTATTCTGTAGGTCCGTTTGCGATATGGGCTAATTTCAGATATTACGGCAAGCAGTATGTGAATGTGGGCAATTCGGTGTTCTTCAAGGGACGCTGGGAGACATTCGGCGGCATGAGCTACAACTGCAACAAGAACCTCACACTCTCAGCCAACGTCACCAACTTCCTCGGACAGAGCGGAGCGCAAGGCACCATCCCGAGCGCCGACACACGCGAGGATGCCACTGGCCTTGACGGTACCGTGCTTGCAGGCGAATACATCCTGCCTTTCCAGGTGAGCTTCTCAGCCAATATAAAATTCTAAAGAATACACTAACATCTTAAATAACATATACGATTATGAAAATCTCAAATCATTTCACATCCAGCATTAAGGCAATGCTGCTAGTCGTGGCTATTGCATGCGCCACACAGTCGGCAACGGCACAGATCAACGAGCTGCCACGTGTCACACCAGAATCGGTGGGCATCAGCTCAAAAGTTATAGCCAACTATTTTGACTCTGTAATGAGTCTCAAGGACACCGAGATACACAGCGTGCTGCTTATGCGCCACGGCAAGGTTATCGGCGAGATTCACCCGTCTCCATTTAAGGCAGAATATGGTCATACCCTTTTCTCGGCAAGCAAGACATTTACATGTGCTGCCATCGGCATCGCCATAAAGGAGAACCTGCTGCGCATCGACGACCGTCTCGCCATCTTCTTCCCCGACCTCTTGCCGGAGAAGGTGTCGTCACGACTGGCTGCCATCACCATACGCGACTTGCTCACCATGAACTCAGGATTCAATCAGACTGACGATGTGCGCAACAACGAGACAGAGTGGGTTAAGAAATATCTCTCCATTGACGTGGTGGCTGAGCCGGGAACTAAGTTCAAGTACGACTCTATGGATACCTATCTGCTCGCTGCCATCATACAGAAAGTTACAGGACAGACTGTGTTCGACTATTTGAAGCAGCGTATGTTCGAGCCACTCCACATCACCGAGGCCAACTGGGAGACAAGTCCCGAAGGTATCAACTGTGGCGGATGGGGACTGTATCTGCAGTCTGAATCGTTGGCTAAGTTTGGACAACTGCTCTTAAACAAGGGTTCTTGGCAGGGCAAGGAGATTATCCCCGCATCGTGGGTTGATGAAATGATGAAGCCACACGTGAGCGAGACAGGAGGCGACAGCTACTGTTACCAGATGTGGAAGTGCGACAATCCCAACACCGCTCGTGCCGACGGTGCTTATGGCCAATATGTCATCGTGATGCCTAATGAGGATATGGTGGCTGTGGTTACACAGGTGATAACAAAAGGCGATGCAGGAAAAAGAGAGCAGCATATGCTGTTCAAGAATGTGCTCGGTGCAATAAAGAGTGGAGCATTGACAAAGTCGGCTGCCGACTTCAGGCGCTTGCAGAAGAAATCAGCCTCATACGTGCTGCCTTACGCCGAAGGCAAATCGGCAGCCACAAGCAAAGCTGTTCTCAATAAGACATTTACTTTCGACAAGAATGTCAATGGCTGGAAGAGCGTTCGCATCGTGAAGGACGGCAAGAACCTTAAGCTTGTCATTGACACCGAGGAGTGTGGAACCAATGACATTGAGTGTGGCTATCGCGAATGGACATTGTCTGAAGTGGCTACAAAGTTCCCGTCAAATGCGCGTGGCGACACCAAGGGTGCTTTCTCTGGCTTTACATCTCCGTTCAAGGCAAGTGCCAGCTATGGTTGGACCAATGACGGTAAGCTGAATGTAAAGATACATTATGTAGACTGGATGAGCAGCGTTAAGTTGCAGTTCGACTTCGCCAAGAACCAGATGACGTTACAGGAGAATTATAATAGCAAGGCTTCTCTGCTGAGGTTTAAGTAATTGTTTTTATATTGGAATAAATTTTTAAGTATAGAGAAGTAAATTGGAATACATTTATAAAACGGAGAAGTAAGATTCTCCAATAAGTTTGTCTCTTTGTGAAAAGGGGCAAACTTTTTTTTATTTCAACCTTTTATGGTAATGCAGGTAATAATTTCTGAATTTAAGGTATGGCTATTATCTGCTAAAATGCTTAACTTTGCAGTGTAAAACAGTAACAAACAAAACAACTAATAAGCAATGTATATAGAGAAGATACAGAATCCTGCCGACTTGAAGAAGCTGGACATCAAAGCCCTTGAGGTTGTGGCCGACGAGACACGCCGCGCTGTGCTCAACCGTGTAAGCAAGCATGGCGGACATATAGGTCCTAACCTCGGATTTGTTGAGGCTACCGTTGCGCTGCATTATGTGTTCAATGCTCCGGTGGATAAGTTCGTGTTCGACGTCAGCCACCAGTGCTATCCACACAAGGTGCTTACGGGCCGTGCCTCAGGATTCCTTGGCGATGTAGACGATATGAATGCCATATCTGGCTATTCTTCTCCAGCAGAGTGTCCGGAGTACGATAACTTTGAGGTGGGCCACACTTCCACATCCATCAGTCTTGCCACTGGACTGCAGAAGGCACGCGACGTGAAGGGAACCAAGGAGAATATCATAGCCATTATTGGCGACGGTTCGCTGTCGGGCGGTGAAGCATTCGAAGGACTTGATGAGGCTTCGGAGCTTGGCACGGGCATCATCATCGTTGTAAACGACAACGAGATGTCTATTGCCGAGAACCATGGCGGTATATACAAGAATCTGCGTGCGCTTCGCGAGAGCCGTGGCGAGTGTGAGCACAACTGGTTTAAGGCATGGGGATTTGAGTATAAGTATCTGGAGGAAGGCAACGACATAGAACGCCTAATAGAAGTGTTCCGTAGTGTGAAGGATACCAACCGCCCTACAGTTGTTCATATCCACACAGAGAAAGGTCACGGCTATGCCCCTGCCGTAAACGACAAGGAAGCTTGGCATTGGGGAATGCCGTTCAATCTTGATGATGGTAGTCGACCGGTTCGCAATGCCGATGGAACAATGCCCGAGGTAAAACCATGCGAGACATATCCTGAGCTCTTCTCTGACTGGATGCTGAGCGAGATGAAGCATGACAAAACCCTCATTGCCGTCACAGCAGGAACGCCTACAGCTGCAGGCTTTACTGCCGACAAGCGCAAGGAGGCTGGCTCGCAACATCTTGACATGGGTATTGCCGAAGAGCAGGCTGTGGCTATGATTTCGGGTATGGCTAAGGGTGGACTGCGTCCGGTATGGACGGTATTTAGCACATTCATCCAGCGCACTTACGACCAGATAGCACAGGATCTTTGCATCAATTCCAATCCTGCCGTAATCAATGTAGTAGGAGGCGGAGTGAACTCGATGAACGACATCACCCACATCTGCCTCTTCGACATACCTATGCTCTGCAGCATTCCTGGACTCATCTATCTTGCTCCTACCACATGCGAGGAATATTTCGCAATGATGCGTTGGGCAATACTTCAGGACAAGAAGCCTATAGCCATTCGTGTGCCGAGCAACGGCGTAGTTCATACAACAGATAATGTGGACGAAGAGTATAGTTATGAGTCAAAATATAAGGTGATGCACAATGGTTCTGAGGTGGCTGTCATTGCTTCAGGCTCGTTCTATCAGAAGGGTGAGAACGTGGTGCGTATGCTTGCCGATAAGGGTATTGATGCTACGCTCATCAATCCACGCTACCTGAATGATGTGGATACCGAAGCGCTCGAAGCCTTGAAGATGAACCATAAGCTTGTTGTAACACTTGAAGACGGCTGCAAGGATGGTGGCTTTGGCGAACGCATAGCTTCATATTACGGTACGTCAGATATGAAGGTGCTTGTATGTGGCATCAAGAAAGGACTCTACGACAGATACGATGTGGAGCAGTTGCTTAAGGACAACCGTTTGCTCGACGAGCAAATCGTGGAGGATGTATTAAGCGTTGAGAAAGTTGAGAATTGAGAGTTGAGAGTTGGGAATTGAAAGTTATGATTACCTTTGTTGGGTGTTATCGTTGTTAGAAGAAACAGCATATCAAAACTCTCAACTCTCAACTCTCAACTCTCAACTCTCATCTTTCAACTCTCAACTCTCAACTAAAAAAATATGGCATTATCCAATATAGAGAAACATTACAACAAACATCCCGAAGACCTTCGCTTGCAGCGTAGACACGGCATTGTAGAGTTTGAAACCACAATGCACCATCTGCGTAGATTCATTACTCCCGACATGCAGCTGCTCGACATAGGTGCAGGAACCGGTCGCTACACATCGGCTCTTATGGCAGAAGGCTATAAGGTGAAGGCTGTAGAACTGGTGCGACGCAACATCGAAGTGTTCCTCAAGCGTGAGCCTACTGCCGACGTTGTGCAGGGCGACGCACGCAACATGCCGTTCCTGCCTACAGCAATGGCAGATGTTACGCTGTTGCTCGGTCCGCTCTATCATCTCATTGGCGACGAGGAGAAACTAAAGGCACTGAACGAGGCAAAGCGCGTCACCAAACCTGGCGGACTGATATTCGTAGCTTACTTGATGAACGAGTACAGCATACTGTCGTATTGCTTCGACGAAGACCGGATAGAAGGATTGTTGGAGCGTGGTGCTGTTGATGAGAACTTCCATATACAGGCATCGGCAGACGAACTCTACGACTATGTACGTATTGATGACATCAACCGTCTGGACGAATGTGCATGTTTGGAGCGTGTCACTATCTTCTCGCCTGACGGAGCTTCCGACTATATGCGCACACGACTCAACCGTATGAGCGACGAGACATTTGCCCGTTTCATAGAATATCAGAAGTGCATATCTGAGCGTGCCGACTTGATAGGGGCAGGTAGCCATGTGGTAGATGTAGTGAGAGTTCCATAATAATAATGTATACGAGTCAATGAAAAAAGCAATAGTAATAGGAGCCACTTCGGGTATAGGACTCGAAGTGGCTCGGCTTCTTGCCGAGCGAGGATATATTGTAGGTGTAGCCGGACGACGTGTTGATAGGCTTGAAGCTATAGTCAAGTCAAACGAGAACATCAAGGCTTATCGACAGATAGACGTAAGGGATGAGGTTGCGCCACAGCAGCTCAATGAACTTATAACCGAGCTTGGCGGTATGGATCTCTATTTCCATAGCTCGGGAATAGGGTGGGAGAACTGCGAGCTTGACATCGACCGCGAGATGAAGACCGTGGAGACCAACGGCTTGGGCTTCACACGTATGGTTACGGCAGCATACAGTTGGCTTGCCAATAATAATAAAGGTGGACAAATGGCTTGCATCACCTCCATAGCACGCACACGTGGATTGGGAGCAGCACCGGCCTATTCAGCCACCAAGCGTTTTCAGTCGCACTATCTTGAATGTCTTGCCCAGCAGTCGCGCATGCGCCGACTCGGTATCCATATCACCGACATACGTCCCGGCTTCGTAGCTACCGACCTTATAGCCGGAAGTCATTTCCCCTTGCAACTCTCGGCTAATAGTGTTGCACGCTCCATAGTCAAGGCTGTGATGCAAGGCAAAGAGACCGTAACAATCGACTGGCGCTATCGCATGCTTGTAGCTGCATGGGCAATGATACCACGGTGGTTGTGGGTAAGGCTGAGGTTTGTGAAGTAGAATATGATATGATTTAAAATCTTATTTAATCCACTTCCTTCCAGTCTACCAATCCTTTTCCTTTCTCGTCCAGTTCTATGGCAAGAGCAACAACTTTTTGTTTGTCAGCTTTGAACGGCTCAATATATTGCTTGGCTCTTATTTGCTCGGTTGCTGCGTCAATACCGCCATTGTTACTTAGCTTCAGTTCCAATACATATATATAATTGGTAGTTTGTACAACCATATATATTCTGCCAGTAGCAATCATCTTCTCTACTTCCACGCGGCAACCGATAGCATTGAATATTGTGTTCATAATAAGGCGGTAGCGCTCCTCCATATCCATGCTTGCAAGCTTCTTGTTGCTATAGGGTACATCCGCGATGAGAGCCTTCAGGCATTTCATGGCTTCGGGGAGATTGCCCACGCTGAGGTAGAGATTAAGAAAAGCCTGTGTCGATTGCATGTCGTTACTCTTGCGCATGGCAAGCGTAGGCAATACAATTTCGTTTAATGCTTGTTTTACCTCAAAGTTAGGAATGCCCAAAAGGTAAGTTCCGTTCATGTAACCCTTAATAGTGAGATAGCCCGATTGGTAAAGAAACAGCTCCGGTCCGCCGCCCGTCACGTCAGAAGTTTCTATAATTGTGCTTAATAAGGCACAATTATCAAAATCTTTCAAACGAATCTCCATATCATCCACAAACTTAGGAAGCAACGAGGTTGCACCAGACGAAGCCCAGTAGTTCTTAAGGTCAGAATCAGCCAGTGCATTGATAAGGCTGAAAGGACTGAATACGTCCACCATGTTGCGGCGACTGAAATGATAGCCGTCGTAATATGCAGTCAACTGTGCTACTGCTTCATCGAATGTCCAGCCCTCATATTCTGCCAGCTTATTGATTTCTGGCTTGAAATCATGCAGCACCTCTTCCTTGGTAATACCGCAGATGGCAGCATATTCTGGCTCAAAACTGATGTTGCTCAGATTGTTGAGCACAGAGAATAGCGATATTTGCGTAAACTTGGTGATACCTGTGATAAAGACAAACTTCTCGTATTTGTCGTCGGCTTTCAATATGGCAAACACCTCTCTAT
>ERZ1035032.1105-NODE-1105-length-18062-cov-9.810962_pt1 | contig 18062 bp, 24 predicted proteins | sample MGYA00520693_ERZ1035032 | MGnify/ENA primary metagenome ERZ1035032 (study PRJEB33766, sample SAMN09781740) | gut metagenome | biome: gut microbiome | host: Homo sapiens | place: Madagascar | study: EMG produced TPA metagenomics assembly of the PRJNA485056 data... | reverse complement strand
ACCCATAGCTTATTGCAAAATGCAAAATTTTATGATATTAAGAAAATTGAAAGATTTAAGAAGTATTTTTACTTCCAGCGGAATTTAGGAGATTCTTGCGAATATAATTCTAATTTGAGCTTAGGAGGCTCATAACATATTTTTTTAGGAGAAAAACAATGAGAGTAAACGAATCTGGTCGTTCCATGATTGAAATGCTGGGCGTATTGGCTATTATCGGTGTATTGTCCGTTGGTGGTATTGCCGGCTATTCAAAAGCTATGAACAAATTCAAAACAAACAAAATTGCAGACAATGTTTCTATGTTGGTTGCCAACATCAAAACTTTGTATGCTCAGCAAAATACTTATGCCGGCTTGAACAACGGTACTGCCGTTTCTATGGGCGTGGTTCCAGATGAATTAGGTACAGCTTACAACGGTGCCAAAGCTACATTGACCAATGCTTTCAACGGCCCTGTATTCATTAAACAGTCTGACAGTACAACAGCTAATGATGGCAAAGCATTCACAATTCAATTTAACAACTTGTCTCGTGAAGCTTGTATTACTTTGGCTACCAATGACTGGGGCTCTGGTTATTCTTCAGGCTTGATTGCACTAAAAGTAAAAGGAACTTCTACAGCAGCCGGCGATACTGCCGCTGATGGTGAGTTGCACGGCACATATATCGGCAACGCAGGTACAAAAAATAGCATTGCGACCCCTGGTGGTTCTACTCAGTCTGTTCCAATGGCTGTTACCGCAGCTGCTACAGCTTGCGCATGCACATCTGGTAACACCTGCTCTATTGAATGGAAATACTACTGATTTCCCGAGCAAATATTTAAGTTAGTCTCAAAGCGTAATGCTAAAAAAATACCGTCTCCCCGACGGTATTTTTTTATGCTGCAAATTTATTGACTTAGGAAATCACTTGCTGTCCCAAGATTACCGGAATAAATCAGGTAATGACGGAGAACAAACGAGATATAATACTATTTTCTTCTTTCAATAATATTGCCATTATATTCCAAGATTCTCCGGACAGTTCACTTCGTTCACGCCGAAGAATGACATTGAGAAAGAAGGCGGCTTTTGCACCGTTCCCTTTCCTTCTATCTCGCTCCAATCAAAGAAACCGAAGAAATTGTGTCGCCCATACCGACAAGAGTCAAAGGCTTTTCAATAATAATGGTCGGCACGGCAATCACATTGCAGCCTTCATACTCGCAAATTCCGGTTTGCACAAGCTCCGGATTTTGCAGATATTCCGCCAAATCTTGCAAATTATTCAAACTTATTTCCGACACATCTTTCCCCTGCGCCCATAAAAGCTTGTCATGCTCTTCTATTTTGCCGGTTCCGGCTTTGGTGGCGGCAACGGTTGAAGCCAGCATCATTCCGCGCAGATTCTGCTCCGGAGTAATACGAAAATCTTTATCTTGCAAGGTAATGTACAAACCAAATAAATGCAGCTGAATACGCGGTGCCTTTGTTTTGGCCTTTATTATACTGATAATCTCAAACAAACGAGGCGAAGTTAATTCTTCATGGGCTAATTCATCGTATTTCTGCGGGTTTATAACTTCCAAAGCATCAAGAGCTTCCCGTTCATTCAGCCCCAAAGAATCTGCCAGCGGCGCAATTTTTTCAATAATGGCGGCTCGCACTTTTTTATCTTGGGTAGAGGCCAATTCCAAATGAATAATACCTTGAGGATTATGCAGTTTCCAGTCTTTTATCAAAGCTACCGATTCGTTTACCAACTCCACGCCGCGGCGCTTAGAGGTTAAATTATGATAGCCCGAAAGCACCAAATAATCATAGCCGTACTGCGACAGATGCTTTACAAAACCCTGATTTATAACCAAATCAATATTTGCCGGATCATAGGTAGCAATAAAACGGTTAGATTTTGGGCAAATAAATTCTTTACCCCAAGCCATAAACGAGTCGCCGATATCAAATTCTATAATCCAATGAACAAGCGGCGTTTCGGCGGCACGGTCAATATCGCAAGCGCGGCAGGCCTTGTCATTTTCATCTATGCCAAAAAGATTGTCTAGCGGCAAAAATTGCTGTGCCTGCAATTTCGGATGCGAGTTAGTATGAACAAACACATTCTGCACGCCCAGCACAGCCAAAGCATTAGCGACAATTCCGCCTTGCCCGCCCATCTGCAAGCGATTATAGCCCAGATTTTGCTGCATCCATTCATAAATGACTTTATCATCGCAAATCCATTCTTCGGCAATTCCGCGGCTAAAACATTTGGCAATGCCGTGCACCACGTCCTGCGGCGTTTCCAGCAAAGTCCTTGAATTGCTGAATTCCTCTTCGCTTAAATTGACGGTCTCAATCAGCTCGCTCAAACGCTTGCCGCTGATTTTCAAAACCGCATCGATATTAGTATTGAAAGCGGTTGCCACCGAATGCACTTTTTTTACTTTTTCCAACTGCTGCGGAACACAGTCATATTTTTGCCGCCAATTTTTTTGCAATGCCGATATACTCATTTTGCGCGCTCCATCTCTTTCAAATGCAAATTAGCCAAAGAGTTCATAATCAAACCGTTGATGGCCTGTTCAAATTCAAGATAGTCTTGAGTTTGCAAAATCCAAGAGTTAAGCTCGGCAGAATTTACATCACCGTATTTGCGGTCGGTTTTTATTTTGCTCAAAGCTTCGGCAAAATCTCCGTTATTGACAAGCTGATGAATTTCATCAGGCTTTTTCGGGAAAACAACCGCCGGTTTTTCTTCACGTTTTTTGAAAACCACCAATTCTTTCAAACGGCGCAACAAGGCCTCATCCCAAGTCTCCTGAACTTTCGGCTCATTTGATTTATCAATCTGAGGACGGCTCAAATCGACATAAACTTTGTTAAATTCGCTAATAAGCATAGCCCGACCTTTAATCCCTGAAACAGCGTATTTCTTAATATTGGCTATATAGCCGAGAGCAGTTTCATTGCCGGTGGCTAAAATCTGCAAAACCTCTGTTTCATAGTCAAACGGCAAGCCGTCTTCGGCCAAACCGCGGACAGTCAGAGCACCGGCCGCGAGCAAAACTTCCGGAGCGGTAACGGCGCTGTTTTTTTCTGCAACCGGAGCCTGCCCCCGAACAGCATCATATTGAAAGTCTTCGCTCCGCGGCAGCAACGGAATAATTTCAACCGCCAACTGTTTAATTTGTTCTGCCGATAATTCGGTTTGTACTGTTGGCAGAGCATTTTCCGCCGCCGGTTTCCGCTGCAAATCAGCAATTAAATTTGACTGCTGTTCAATTTTATTGTTCAAATTATTTATTTTTTTATTATAATCGGCAGCCAGTTGAGCGGCTAAATCTTCATTCAGCGTTTTAGTCAGCTCTATATTATAGGTTACCGCTCCGGCGCAGCAGAGCAGAATTATCAAACAAACCAAACCGGTATAGCTTCTTTTTTTGGCAGGTTTAGATTTATTTTCAGCCGCAATCGCTTCGGCCGGTTTAACTTCTTCTTTTTTTTCGATTTTAGCCATTTTTTGTATCCTTTTTCTTGACAAATTGCCGGATTATATTTCATATAGTTATAACGAAAAAAAGTTTACATATCATAAACAAAAAAAATTAGTGGAATAAATAAATGATTGTCTTGGGAATAGAAAGCAGCTGTGATGATACCGGCGCTGCTGTGGTGACAGATGAAAAAGAAATTTTGGGTGAGGCTCTGCAGTCGCAAGAAGAGCATAAACGCTACGGCGGCGTAGTGCCGGAAATTGCGGCCCGTGCTCATTTGGAACACGTTGATGAAATTGTCGGCACCTGCTTGGAACGCGCGCACATTTCTTTAAATGAGGTTGATGCTATTGCCGCTTCTTCCGGCCCGGGGTTAATCGGCGGCGTGGTTGTCGGCGTTATGACTGCCAAAGCTTTGGCCTTGGCGCTAAACAAGCCTTTTATTGCCGTAAATCACTTGGAGGGACACGCTTTGTGCGCCCGCTTGGTGCATCCAATAGAATTTCCATATTTGCTGCTGCTGGTTTCGGGCGGCCACTGCCAAATCTTGGTAGTTAAAGACGTTGGCGAATACGAGCGTTTAGGCACAACTATTGACGATGCCGCCGGTGAAGCTTTTGACAAAGTGGCAAAAATGCTGGGCTTGGGTTACCCAGGTGGTCCGATGATTGAAAAGTTGGCAGCTATGGGCAATGATTCCCGCTTTACCCTGCCTCGTCCGCTTTTGAACTCAGGCGACTGCAATTTATCGTTTTCGGGTTTGAAAACCGCTGTGCGTAAAATTATCGAATCTTATTCACCTGACGGAGAAATTGAACACGCTATTTTGCCAAAACAGGATATTGCGGATATCTGCGCTTGTTTCCAAATGACAGCAACCGACTGTCTGGTACGCAAACTGGAAAAAGCAATTGCTTATTTCAGGAAAAATTACCCAAACGGACATCATCTGGTGGTTTCAGGCGGCGTTGCATCCAACACTTATCTGCGTGGCAAACTTCATCAGCTGGCAGAAAAGCACGGTTTAGAATTTGCCGCTCCTCCGATTCGCTTTTGCACGGATAACGGTGTTATGGTGGCTTGGGCTGGCTTGGAACGTTTCCGCAAAGGCTATGTCAGCTCGCTTGACTTTAAACCGCGTCCGCGCTGGCCGCTTGATGAAAACGCCCCTAAGGCCGCCGGCGCCGGAGGTGTAAAAGCTTAATGCGCAAAACTTCCGAAATTTTAGAAATTATGCGCATTTTTGAAAAGGAAAATTCCAATCCTCAATGCGAATTGCATTTTCATAATCCATATACGCTGCTGGTGGCCGTAATGCTGTCGGCGCAAAGCACAGACAAAGGCGTTAATAAGGCAACGGAAACACTTTTCAAACTCGCTGATACACCGCAGAAAATGCTGGATTTAGGGCTGGATAAACTCAAAGATTATATCAAAACCATCGGTCTCTATAATAACAAGGCTAAAAATATTATGGAAATGAGCCGGCAGCTTGTGGCTGAGTTCGGCGGCGAAGTTCCGGCCGACCGCGATGTTTTAACAACTCTTGCCGGAGTTGGACGCAAAACTGCTAATGTAGTTATGAATGTATGGTATCATAAACCGACTTTGGCCGTTGACACCCATGTTATGCGCATTTCACATCGTTTAGACTTCAGCCAAGGTAAAACGCCTCTGGAGGTGGAAAAAGACTTGCTGAAAGCTTTGCCGGAAGATTTAGTAATCAACACAAACCATTGGCTGGTGCTGTTCGGACGCTATACCTGCAAAGCACAGCACCCATTATGCGAAAACTGTCCGATAAGCGCCTATTGCCATTGCAAAGATAAGCGCATTTAGCTACATTTTGCTTAATGTCTGAGCAATATCTTTACTCAACTGATGAACAGCAGCGTTTTCAGCTTTAACCAATTCGGCGATAGTATTGTCTTTCACTTTGGTTTCATAAGCCGACTGGCGACGTTTCAAAACATTGCCGTTGCTGTTTTGAATATTCCACCATACAGATAATTTAACTTTATCTCCGCGATAAGCCTCAATTTTATTAACTTCAACTTTTACATTATACGGCAATGTTTCAGTGTCATACCGCGCACTTTTTACATATGATTTTGGCAGATATGCCATTAAGTCATTAGTTATGGTGTTTTGCAAAACAGCAGGCAGAGCCTCGCCCCAGCGGCTAAATTCCAGCATATTGACTTTTTGCGATTTCGTGTCGTAGGTTACCATCTGCGGCCGATCAAGCAAATCGGGAACATTTACGGTCTGTACGGCAACACTAAGCTGTTTGTCAGAAATTTTTTCCAACCCTTGGCTATTCATCATATAAAATGAAGAATCCGGCGAACGCCAGCAGCAGGCAGATGTTAAAAATAATATACTATAAATCAGAACTTTTTTCATTTTGGTCTCCTTTTACCTTGCAGCATTGCTTCAGGATGACGTTCCAAATAATCGGCGAGATTTTGCACGGAACGTCCGGCTCTGGACATTTGCTCTACCATGGCATTAAAGTTATTGATAGTTTTTTCGGCCCGCACCGCCTGACTATCCAGCAGTTTATCGGTTTTATCGGTTATGCCGTACAGATTTTCCATAATCGGCGGCAATTTTTCATCAAGCTCTTTCAACAAATTACCAAGCTGCATCATATTTTCACGGAATGGAATTTCTTGCAGGTCTTTAGATATCATGCCAATAGAAGAAATAACCGTTGGAATTTCCATGTGTTCTCCGGTGCCGCGTAAAATAGCCGGAGCGCTCGGATCCATATCCAACTCAATCATCAGTTGGCCAGTCAAATAGTTGGCGCTGATTAAACGAGCGCGCAGACCTTTTTCAATAAGACTATGCAAAATTTCTTCCGGTGCCGCCTCTTTGCCGTCTTTCATCTGAAAAGAACGATTTCGCTTAAATGTAATAAACACCGGCATTTTAAAAGTTCCGCTTTGCAGATTGGTTATCAGGCTGATTTTAGCGACTTGCCCAACTTCAACGCCTTTAAACACTACCGAAGAACCGACATTCAAGCCTTGAATAGACTCTTCAAAGTATAAAACAACATACTGTGAATCGTCAGAAGCAAACTTTTTGCCGACATAATGGAATATTATAGCGGAAAAAACTAAAAAGCCGGTCAAAACAAAAAGTCCGACCATTTTATAGGTTTTATTCTTTTGCATTTGCGTTACCTCTTGTTAAAAATTCCCAAACCTCGCGGTTTGGCGGATTCTTCAAAATATCATGCGGATTGCCTTTAGCCAAAATACTTTTTGTCATCGGATCCAAAAATATAGAATTTGTACCGATGGCAAAAATAGAAGCCAGTTCATGTGTCACTACCACAATCGTGGTGCCTAAACTGCGGTTGATTTCAATAATCAAATCATCCAGATTGCGGGAGCTGATAGGATCTAGCCCGGCAGACGGTTCATCAAAATATACAATTTCCGGATCAAGAGCCAAAGCCCGAGCCAAACCGGCACGTTTTTTCATACCGCCGCTGATTTCTGACGGATAAAAATCATCAAAACCGGCTAAACCTACCAGTGATAATTTCAGCGAAGCCAATTCTTTAATTTCCGCCGCGGAATAATTTGAATATTGCTGCAGCGGCAGAGCGATATTTTCCGCCAAAGTCATAGAGCTGAACAGTGCCCCGCTTTGATATAGAATACCGGATTTTTTACGGATTTCTTCCATTTGTGTTGCTGAAGCTTTAGCGATATTGACACCATCAATAATAACATCTCCGCCCAGTGGAGGCAATAATCCCGTAAGCACCCGCAACATACTGCTTTTGCCGCAGCCGCTTCCGCCCATAATTATAAAAATATCGCCTCTGTTTACAACAAAATTTGCATTTTGCTGCAAAACATAACTGCCGTAGCCCATGGTTAAATTTTTCACTTCAATCATCGCCGTCATATATCAAGCTCCTGACAAATAACGGTAATAATACCGGTTGCCACAATCATCCAGACAATCGCGCAAACCACAGAACGTGTGGTAGCCAAACCGACGCTGTCGGAATTGCGTCCGCAGTTGACGCCCTGATAGCAGCCGCATAAAGCAATAATCACGCCAAAACAGAGACTATGAAACAGTCCGACTAAAAAATTGCCCAAATGAAAAGCATTGAACGCGTATTTCCAATACTCCTGACAAGGCAGTCCGATAAGCACTACGCCGACAAAAGCCCCGCCAACCATTCCCATAAAATCAGACAGCATAGTCAATATAGGCATAGCTATAACCAATGCCAAAAGCCGCGGCAAAACCAAAAAATCTATACGTGACAAACCCATGGTTTCCAGTGCGTCCAACTCTTCATTGACCTGCATAGTGCCGATAGCGGCGGCATATGATGAGCCGGTGCGGCCGGCCATGATGATGCCGACCATAATCGCCCCCATAATCCGGCACATGCCGATAGTCACCAAACTGGCGATATATATCTGCGCACCGAACTCTTGCAGCTGAACGCCGCCGACAAAGGCTAAAATCAGGCCGACTAAAAAGCTGATTAAAGCAACAATCCCCAAAGCCTTGGGACCGCAGTCTTGCAAAGCCGCCAAAAAATCGCTGCCGCGCATAATGGTATTTGCCGTAAACAGCCTGCCGACAGCACCAAACGCCTGCCCGCAAAAATGAAAAACTTTGGCTGTAAGCTTGCAAAGGCTGATAGTTTTATAACCGATGTTTTCTATAAACCCCAAATTATTTTCATTAGACTTGGCCGGCGAACGATCTACCTCAAACGCCAGCCGGATTAAATCTTGAATATTCTGAGGCAAGCCTTTAAGCTCGATTTTTATATCTTGCTTTTTAGCTTGCTTTACCGTGTCAAAAATCAGCAGCAGCAGCGATGAATCCCACGTTTCTAAATTGACGGCACTAAAATATATGCATTGCGGTTTTTTCTTAACAAAGTTACCGATTTTTTGCAAAACCTCGGCTCCGTCAAATTGCTTAAAGCTTCCGGAAAAACAAATAGCCAAACAGTTGTTGTCTGTATGCAGAGCAACATTCGGCTGCTGATTATTTGTTTTTTCCGTCATATTCATTTTCCAAAGCTTCGTAAAGTTCTTCTGTTTCCATTTCATCCAGAGTTTCAGCCGGAACAGAATAGTCGCCGTTAAACCAGCGTCCTAAATCAATATCTGCACATCTTTTGGAACAGAATGGAGCATATTTGTCATCACTGAACAATTTATGGCAAATAGGGCACTTATGTGTTTTGATGACATTATCCATTATTTTTATGGCTCCACGCGTCCTGTCCCGTTGCAGGTCGGACATTCAACCGTATACAAATCGCGCAGAGACGGACGGCGGCGCTGACGCAGAATTTCCACGTTTCCGGCGCGGCTTAGTCCCAGCACACGACTATGACATATATCATCTGCCAGCTCTACTTCCAAGATTTCTATAACTTTTTTCATAAAGCGGTATTCCGAAGAACCGGCAAAATCAATAATAATTTTACCTGACAGATTGCGCAAACGGATTTGGCGAGCGATTTCTTTGGCGGCCTCAATATTCAGACTATCCAAGTCGCCGACATTGCGTTTGCCGGCACTATCAACATCAATCGCCACAAAAGCGCGAGTTTCTTCAATATGAAGATTGCCGCCGTGTTTTAATTTTACGGTACGATTCAAAGCTTCAACAATCGCATCATCTATGCCAAACTCTTCAAAAGCTTCTTTTTGCAAGGTCACGGTGCCGGAAAATACTGCTTCAACCTGCTCTTTAAGTTTCGGCGTATCCACCACAATTTCTTTCAGACTGTCTTTATAGCGGCGGATATATTCAAACAGCGGATTTTCCTTGGTATAAAGCACGGCCGGAGCAGTTAAGGTACGGGCTTTTTTCCGGATATTTTCATAAATTTCACGCAACAGAGCCATTTCTTCCAAAAGCTGAGCTTCTGTCGCCTCAGTTGAAGCGGTGCGTAAAATCCAGCCTTCTTGGCCTTGGCTGTGTTCCTGCACAAATTTTTTATAAGCGGCAGCTTTTTCAATATCTTCAATTTTATAAGAGGCCTCAACATCAAATTTAAACGGGCAATAAACCAAATAAGTTTTGGCCAGCTGAATATTGCGAACAACTTTTGCGCCTTTTTCGGCTCTTTTTTCCTGTGCAACCTGCACTACCACACTTTGCCCTTCATTCATATTCGCTTCTTTGAGGGTTGGTTCATACGAATTTAAAAAAGCCTCGCGGCCGTCGCCGATATTTACCATAAAACCGATACGATCATTGGCCAAGCTGATTTTTTTGCTGATACGCCCCAAATAAACATTGCCTTCAATCGCTCTGTTATCATTATATATATCAATTTCCATCAGTCCCGTTTCGTCAAACACGGCAATGCCGGCTGCTTCATCATTACGGTCAAATATAATTTTTTCTGCTTTCATCGGATGTTCTCCCCTTTTAATAAATTCAGCGTCTCATACAGTGGTAGCCCGATAATCCCGCTGTACGAACCAAGTATCCGGCTGACATACGCGGCAATAGCCCCGTCAATGCGATAGCCGCAGACACCATGCCATTCTTCGCTTTTTACATAATTTTTTATTTCGTCCGGCGTCAAAGTTTTCATAGAAATTTTAGAGCTTATGGTTTTTTGCGAAATTTTACCTTGTTTATTTATCAGGCAAACCGAGCTGATAACCCGATGAGTTTTACCGGAAAGCAAATTCATAACTTTTGCCTGCTCTTCTTCATTTTTAGCCTTATGCAAAACCTTTTTACCGACAACTACAATAGTGTCGCAGGCCAAAATATTTTCATTCGGATATTCCTCTGCAATTTTTCGAGCCTTTTCTATCGCCATACGGCGGACATAAGGTAGAGGGTCCTCATGCGGCAGGCAGTCTTCACAAATATCTGCCGGCACAATTTTTTTAGGTTCATAAGCAATTTGCCGCAACAAAGCAATGCGTTGCGGCGAACCTGAGGCTAAAATAAAATCTTTAACGTTTGTAGTCATACGGCATTATGCCTCATCGTCGTATGTTTTTTCCATGCGTTCATGACGCTCTTGCGCTTCAATAGACAAAGTAGCTACCGGACGTGCCTCCAGTCTGTCCAAACCAATCGGCTCGCCTGTTTCTTCGCAATAACCGTATGTACCGTCTTCTATTCTATCTAAAGCAGCATCAATTTTTGAAATCAGTTTACGGATACGGTCTTTTGTACGCAAATCCAAAGACTTGTCTGTTTCCATAGAGGCGCGGTCAATTTCATCCGGCTGATTCAAGCCGCCTTGGCGCAAATCTTCCAAAGTGTCCACAGATTGCGAAACAATAGATTTTTTCCAGTTTTCCAGCTTCTGGCGGAAGTATTCAAGCTGCATGTCATTCATATACTCTTCATCGGCAGAAGGTTTATAATCCGGTGGTAAAACAATAGAAGCTGTCATTTGTATCTCCTTTATAAAAATTATTTTCTAAATAGTTAGCAATTTTGCATTAAAACTTCAACAATTATTCTCAATTAGTCACACAAAACGCCTAATTGAATATCCACATAATGATGTTACCTGTTTCCAAATTGCATTGTCCGGGATCATCAACTTTTTTGCCGGCTAAAGCGGAACGAGTTGTCGGCAACTGAAAAGTGTTTGCCGTTGCTGAAGCATAAATAGGCCAATACCAATAATTACCGTTAATAACAATAGAATCCAAATCAACCGTTCTATTGTTTTGCCATTCCTTCATGCCCATTTCAATGCATTGCTCGCGCGACAAACCTTCAAATTTGATATAAAATTTGTCCTTTGCATCATTGGTGCCGATAGTAACTTCTCCGCCGAAAGCATTATAAATTTTGTTGCCATCGGCGCCGCCGACCACTTTGTATGTTGTCGGAATCAATTTGCGTCCTTCTTTGTTCAGACGGGAATCTTTAGTCTTGCCGTTGACCATATTTACAATATTTTCATAGTTTACGTCAACCGTCGAGCTTTTTAGAATAGAACCGGCCAAATCTGCAAGCTGAACACTCGCTTTGCTGATTTTATATTCGGAATACGCTCCGGTAATAAGCTTGCTGATGCCTGCAACAATAGCCATCACCGCAGCCATATACCCCATAACCTCGACCATCGAGCGTCCGCTTTGAGTATCTTTATAAATCATTGGTTTCATCCTCATTTTCTTAAAAATACCACAAAAAACATTTTTTCTCAACAAAATTACTTTATTTTTAGGATAAAATTATTATAATGTCGCTAAATAATGTCGTCAAAAGGAATATAAATGAAAAAAATTACATTTGTTTTAACATTTTTAGCCGTTTTGAACCTGAATGCAAAAAATTGCTTGGCAGATTCGTACAAATACATTCCGTATGCAGGTTTCGGCTATGATTACAGCAAAACGCAAATCGGGCAAGTCCGTCCCGCCTACCATAGCGGAACCGTCTATATCGGCTCGGAATACGGCAGCTATTTCAGCACTGAAATGTTTTTCAGCCAAAGTCTAAACCGCACAAACGGACAAAATCCGACCAAGCTGAAAAGTTCTTACCGCGCTTACGGACTTGATTTAATGGGCTATCTGCCGCTTGGCTGCAGCCAAAAGTTTTCGCTTCTGGGCACCGCCGGTATCGGAGAATATGTCTTTAAGCTAAAAACCGGCGACGCAAAGCGCAGTAATGAACACGGCTACGGCTATCGTTTCGGCGGCGGCGTAAAATACGCTTTAAATACTCACTGGCAAACACGCTTCATTACCCGTTATGTTAAATTTGACCGTGTAGATTCCGTTAATCAAGCCATTGAATACAGTTTGAATTTGGAATATCATTTTTAAAGACAGAGGATTGATATGATAAAAAAATTTATTGTTGTTTTAGCTTTGTTATTATTGGTATGCTTTAGCTTTTCGCTGACGGATAAAACTCCCGAAACGGAAAATAAAACAAATACGACGGCAAATGAACCGAAAGCCAAGCTGCCAGAAACCATCTTTGCATTTACCAAAGATTCGCTAAACACGGAATGTTCGCAAAAAGACGAGCAGTTCTGCGCTGTTGAAAACGCCGTAAAATGCACATTAGCCCCAACCTTAGAAATGTGCAGCGGCCTGAACCTGCCAAAGTTTATTTTTATGCAGGATTCCGGCTTAGACCGTCCGACTGAAATCAGCTATAAATTTACCAATAAACGTGTTTTGAGCAACAACACTGTTGAACTTTATACAGACAGCACCTGCAACGGCAGCTGGTTCGGACTATGCCAAGGCACGGTTATTTATGTACTGACACAGCCTGATGACGGCAGCTGGTATGTTAAAGATATCTATGCAATAGAATAAAAAATCTTAATCCACAAAAAACACCGCCCATAAAGAGCGGTGCTAAAATTGCGACCGTCTGACCGTATCCTAGAACATTCTCTACCGAACCGCTTGTACAAGGTGGGTGCCATATAACTAAACCACGATTTAGACAGAGACAGCTCCCTAAAAAATAATGTTGGCCGGAAAGACATGCGGTGATGACGCATCAGACAGTCTTTATTTATATAAATATACTAACGTAAAACCAACCGCATTTCAAGCATAAAAACACAAATTTACGCTTATTTTCCACCGCAAATTTATAATGGCTGAATATTCTGAATCAAGCTGCGGATTCTGTGCGATTCGTCATCTATTGCCTGCGCATTTACTGTGTCCAACTGCTTGATTTCATCATCCGAAACGCCGCTGTTTTTAGTACGCAAATCCTGATTTTCATCGGCCAGCAGCAGACCGACCATAGCCAGCATCATATTTTCATTTACCGGTCCAATGCTTTGCGACAGCAGTTTTGCCTTTGCGTCCAAGATTCGTGAAAGCTTAATAATATGAGCCTCTTCGCCGTCTTCGCAGGTAATAGCGTATTCGCGCTTATCTATCGTTATTGTAACTTGCCCCATTTTCTTCTAACACCTTTTCCAGTCTTGCCACCACATCGTCAATATTTTCCGAAGTTTGGCTGATTGTTGTTTGCATTTCCGCTAATTTAGCTTCAAAGTCTTGACATTTTTGGGCTAAATCTTCTTTTTGTAAAGTTTCGGCAGCTAATTGCTCTTTCAGTTCTTCAAGCTCTGTACTACCGGCCGAACTTGTTTGTTCCAAAGTTAAAACTCGGCCGTTAGCTGATTCCAGTTGTTCTGCCAATTCTTTATTTTTGGCATCCAGCTCTTCCAACTGAGTTTTGCGATTTGTTAAAGCGTTGTTCAGATTTTGCACTTCATTTTGCAAATTACTTATTTTAGACGCTTTGTTTTCAATTTCATTCTGCATCTGCTGCATGCGGGTTTCATTTTCCGTATTGTTTTTAGCGGCTTCCAACTCGGCTTTCAGCTTTTCATTTTCACCGCTTAAAACCTCGGCTTTAGCGCTTTCCAATGCGGTTTTACCCTGTTCAGCTTGCAATCTCTGTGCAAAATCGTTTTGCTGTTTATGTACAACCTCAATCAGTTCATCTACAGATTTTCTCAAGCGTTCCAAAGAATTTTGGCTTTGTTCCATTTTTTGCATTTCCATGGTAAAAAAGACTTTCCTTTATCTCAATTTGTTATATACTTTTAACATTATATTTAATAGCTAACACAAAGAATATCAAAATGCAAAAACTAATAATCAGAATTACTCAAGAAAATACAAAACTTATCGCCGATTCTAACCTGCAATGTTTTATTTTACCAGATTCGCTGCCGCAAAGCTTTATTGCTGATTTTTGCGCCAAAGCCAAAACTGCCGAAAAATTGGTGCTGCTTTCCGGAGAAAAAGCCGCCGATTTATATTTGCAAAAACTTGGCGATGGTCTGATTATTGACACTTCCAAAGATGAAAATCCCGCAAAACACATCAAAGAAATTAAAGCAAAATGCAAAAAATCTTTGCTGGGAGTTATTTGCCGCAATCGCCGGCATGAAGCCATGTTGGTCAGTGAATGCGAGCCGGATTTTATCATCTTTCGCTTTTGGAAAGACGGATTCGCGACCAATTCCGAACTACTGAAGTGGTACAGTGAATTTTTCTTAATTCAAAGCGCAGTACAGCCCGAAGATGAGGTCGATGTGTCAAATTTACCGGCGGATTTTGTGATTTTAAGCGATGACGCCTATACGATTTTTGTTGCGAAATAAAAAATGTTGGTTTATGTTGCAAACATCAAAAATAAATAATCATTTTTAACATTGTAAATAGGAGATAAAATTATGAAACAACTTGCCGGAGCAATTAGAATTGGTTGGGTTATTGAATATAAAGGCAAACCTTGGACTATTACCAAAGCTGTACACATTAAACCGGGTAAAGGCGGTGCTTTTATGCAGGTGGAAATGAAAGAAGTTGAAGCCGGAACCAAAACTAACGAACGTTTCAGAACTGAAGATACTGTAGAAAAGTTGATGGTGGAAGACAAAGACTGCCAATTCTTGTTTGAAGATTCTACCGGTTTGACATTTATGGAATCCGAAACTTTTGAACAATTCACCATGCCTGCTGATTTGCTCGGCGATTCTCGTCCGTTTTTGACAGATGGTATGAACGTAAAAGTTTCTTACATTGACGGCCGCCCTATTTCTGTTGATTTGCCTTTGCAAGTTATTTGCGAAGTGGTTGAAACCGAACCTGTGATTAAAGGTCAAACCGTTTCTTCTTCCTACAAACCTGCTATCTTGGACAATGGCGTGCGCACAACAGTTCCTCCGTTTATCGGCGTGGGCGACAAAATTGTGGTTGGCACTTCTGAAGCTAACTATGTTGAAAGAGCAAAATAATGGCTTATATTTCAACTGCATTGACCGCTATGGCAAACGCTGTCAAAAAAGCGTCTATTGCCCTGTCACGCGATTTTAACGAATTGGAACACTTGCAATCCGGCCACAACGATGGCCGCTTTGCCCAGCGTTCTTATGAAAAAGTGGAAAAAACTCTTAAAGAAGAATTGGCTAAGTTAAAACCGACTTACGCTTTTATCAGCAAAAAAGAAGACGCCATACCGGCAAGCGGCAACTATTTTTTGGTTGCACCAATTGACGGTTACGCCAACTTTGCTCATGGCAACGGCAGCTTTGCCGTTTCGGTTGCCATGGTAGAAAACAGCGTGGTCGTTGATGCTGTAATTTACAGTCCGGTTTATGACGAACTGTTTTTTGCCGAAAAAGGCTGTGGCGCCTTCAAAGAAGGTTTCCGCAGTCACGAACGCATGCGCGTTGCCGGCACCAAAGTTGCAGAACAGGCTCTTATAGGCTGCAGCGCCAATGCCGAATTGTTCCGCAAATCTTTAGGTTTAAGCAAAAACGTGCTGGTAAAAGGTGCAAATTCTTTGGATTTAGCGTATTTGGCAGCCGGAAAGCTTGATATTGTCGTTTCTGCAGACAATTTGCCGCAAACTATTGCAGCAGGCATGCTTTTGGTTAAAGAGGCCGGCGGCTATATCGTGGCTTTGGGCGAAACAGATGTGCGCTCCGAAGACTTTACCAAAGTTTTATTTGGAGGCGCTTTAGTTGCCGCCAACGAAGCTTTGCGCCAAAAAGCAGCTAACACTTTGGCAAAATAACAAAAAAATTTAAAAAACAGTAAAAATAATACTTGCGTATTTTGTTTGCTTAATGTATAAAAGCGTAAAAACTATATAAAGTATTTTATTTGGAGATAAAAATGAAAAAAGGAATTCACCCTGATTATCACGAAATTACTTATGTGATGACAGATGGAACTGAAGTTAAAACCAAATCTACTTGGGGCAAAGCCGGCGAAAAAATGTTGCTGGAAATTGACCCTAAATCTCATCCGGCTTGGACTGGTATCCGCCGCGTTGTAGATACAGGCGGTCGCGTTGGCCGTTTCAACAGCAAGTTTGGTGCTTTCGGTTTGAAATCTAGCAACTAATTTGAAAATTTATGCCAAAAGCCTGCTTTTTTTTTGCAGGCTTTTTGCGTTTATAACAAAAAAAATTACTTGTATCTTGCCACAACTATGTCTATTGTAAGAAAAAAAGTTTTATTTTTGAAAGGATATGAATAATGACTGCTCCTTTAATGCCGAAAGCAACTGCTGTGTGGTTAGTTGACAACACCACTTTAACATTTCATCAGATTGCTAAATTCTGCGAAATTCACGAATTGGAAATTCAGGCTATTGCCGATGGCGATATCGCTTCCAACATCCAAGGTCTGAGCCCGATTAACAACGGTCAGTTAAGCTGGGAAGAAATTAAACGCTGCGAAGCTGATCCAACCGCCGAATTGGTTGCTAATATTTTGGAAAAAAATGTTAAAGAGCGCAATGCTAAAGCTAAAAAAGTTTTATCCCCGTCCCAGCGCAGCGACAAACCGGCTGCTATTTTGTGGATTTTGAAACATTGTCCTGAAATAATGGATTCTCAAATTTGCAAACTTGTCGGCACCACTAAGCCGACTATTGCTAAAATCCGCGAGGGCGAATATTCCGAAATGTCTGAGCTGAAACCGAAGAATCCGGTTGCTGTAGGTCTTTGCACCGAAAAAGATTTGGAAAATGCAATGGCCATTTCGGCTATTCATAACAAACCGAAAGAAACAAAGAAAAAAACAGCAAAAAAAGCTGCTAAAAAATAATATTGGCAAAAAACGCATAAAGCACTTTAACCTTACAGTTAAAGTGCTTTATTTTTTTAGAGCATCAATCTGCCGTTACCATCGTAAAGCTTTGAAGCTGAACGAGTAACGGTAGTTGTAGTTGTGTTTGAACGAGTTGGAACAGCTTTAACAACGCGGTTAGCATTGCTGTTAGCATTTACCAATTCATCAACAGAAACAGTCTTAACATTGCTAGTTCTAACAGTCTGTACAGCAGTTCTGTTAGTAGTAACGTTACTATTGTTTACAACAACATCGTTTGTAGTTGTGCGAGCCTTCTTGCTGCGGAAACGAACAGGAATATTAACAGCACCAAATCCATTTCTGCCATCGCCAATGCGAACATTGACTCCGGTGTAAGGATCGTAACTTATCCCCACATTTCTGGTTTCTACAACTGCTGCACCGCCAACGCCGTAAGCACCGCCATAAACACCGCCTACACCATAAGCTGCATTGCCATAAACTACACCGCCGCAATCACGGAACAATTTTCTTCCCCAATCAAAACGGCGAATACGATAAAGCTGACCATCCTCAGCCCTAGCAAACTCCTTGTCAATATTGACAAAGCGAATAATGCTGCGACCAGAAACTTCATAATCAACCTCATCACCACTGTGGCAGCATACAAAGTATGGAGACCAACGAGTGTCCTGCAAAGATACACCATCAGAAAGATTAACTCTTGCTACTGAATAAGGATAGCTTGAAAGAACCTCAACTGAACGAATGTATGCACGACGAGCTGATACTGAAACAACACACAAAACTAACAATACGATAATACTAAAAAACTTTTTCATAACTATTATTTTTTTATGAGGTTCGCTCCTAAACTAATCCTCTCTAAATGTGAATACTCAAGTTAAATAAAGTACATTATTTAAAATCTTGTAATCATAAAAGCAATCAAAGTCTAAAGAGAAAATCTCAATAACACTATGAAAA
>ERZ1035032.1101-NODE-1101-length-18114-cov-8.968492_pt1 | contig 18114 bp, 12 predicted proteins | sample MGYA00520693_ERZ1035032 | MGnify/ENA primary metagenome ERZ1035032 (study PRJEB33766, sample SAMN09781740) | gut metagenome | biome: gut microbiome | host: Homo sapiens | place: Madagascar | study: EMG produced TPA metagenomics assembly of the PRJNA485056 data... | reverse complement strand
ATGGTTTCAGTAAGCAACGTTTTTGCATCAAGCAGAATGGTAGGTAACGCAGAGGTAGCACCAGTTGATACCGTAGCTCCAGATGCTCCTTCAGATACAACAGAAGTTGGCACTCCTATCCAGCCACAGGCTACCACTGAGGATTCTATCCAGCAGGAGAATACTCAGGAGGAGACAACTCAGCAGCAGGAGGCTACTGAGACAGAGCAGCAGGCAAATGCTGAATAAGAAATCACAAGAGAATTCTGTAGAGTTCATTTTGCAGACGACATATTTAAGAGAATTAATAGGGAAAGCGTAGAATCCTGCTAGCAGTGATGCCAGCAGGATTCTGCGCTTTTTGAGTAATAATAGTTTAGAAACTTACTCTACTCAATCATTATTAACAAACTGTAGAACTCTCTTTCTTTGAATACCATAGTTAAAACTCTGGGTACCTGTCATGCCTGCAAAATTCACAGCTACTAACTTTCCATATTCGTTCACCACAGGACTACCACTGGAACCAGGCAAGCTAGGAATCGTGTACATAATCTTATCATTATCAGGTTTTTGCGAGATGGTACCACTTGTAATCTGAGCCTTGATTCCTTGCGATGTATTAGACAGTGTAAATCCGGCATTAAAACCAATCATATAAAGCTTCTGTTCAGTTTGCAATTCATCCTTATCAGTAGAAGCAAACAAATTCTTAACCTTGTCTAAAAAGCCTTGCTCTTCATCTTTATCAGAAACCGCAAATACATATTTGCCATCTGGCGTTTGCTTACTCTTCAATTGCAACATTGCCAAATCCACATTTTCTTTATCAGAAACTGAAGTCATAACACAAGGAATGAAATCTGACATTTTAGTAACAAAAGTATTATTATAGGCAATACCCAATTCGCAAACAGGTTCCACTTTCAATTCACTCAGGTCCAGATTTTTAAGACTATTTTTTATTTCCGTATCTCCATCATACGCTTCCTTCAACTCTGCTTGTTCCTGTTCAATTTGCTGCAGTTTTTCATTGTCCACATAAATATTGCCATCATACTCATTATATGAATAACAGGAACTTTTTGCATTTTCCAACTCATCATATTTCTCCGACATTGATTGCATTTCCAATCTTACCATCTCTGCCATACCATCCAATAAAGCTCTAACTGACTTCTTGGTATCAGATAAGGCTATTGTAGGAGCAGCCACATGTCGATTTGTCAAAATCTTACCGTCCTTGGAAACCAAGAAGCCCGTACCCGTAAGCATCTTCTTGTTCTTCTGGATTTCCTCTAAGTCCATTGTCCAATTTTCAAAGTCACCATCTTTGTCAAAGCCCGTAAAATACCAGACTTTCCCAGTTGGCAAAGTCACTTTGTAATAAAACTGGTTGGCAACCATCACTACACCAGAACCACATTCTGTAAGAATCTCATCTGAAGTCTTAGGACTGTCACATGCCACCAAGCTAACTATAGCAAATAGCGACAAAAAGAAAATTTTTAGCTGTTTCATTATTTTAATTTTTAATTAAGATTCTGTTGTTACACATATCACAGACAATTTATTATTACCATGAAAATACCTAAACACTATTTTGCCTGCAAACTTACTACTTTTTTTTCAAATAACCTACTTAATTTGTAAAAAATGGCATCAGAAGTCATAAAAATATTCATTTTAAAACTGTAGTTTCCTAACAAAGCCCTAGTAGTTACTACAAAATATCAAAGAACGAATGTATGTTAAACGTTTAACGAGGACTCCTTTCCAAGTGACCCAATATTATATTCTATATTTTGAGTTCGACTAAACGTTTAAAAGTTCGGCTAAGCTCTAGCACATCGTAAGCAGCTAGCTTTCAGAATATTACTATAAAAAATAAACTAAAGAACTCAGCCAAATTCAACAAAGTCCGACTAAACTTCGACTAAAATCCATCTCTATCCATCAGTTATTTTTATGATATTATTTTCTTAAGCATAGAGAGGAATCATGCAAAACCCCAATTCCTCCTCCTCAGAGTCACAGCCACTATCAGCGAAGCCATCATCGAAACCGGCATCATACCCTCCTTCATACCCCCAACTCATACTCCTTTCTTTTCTTTAATCTATCGTACCGCTCTCAACAACGCCCCTATAATCTGTCCCAAAACAAGATCTTGCTCTGTAGGAACAGAATGCTTAGCCTGTAAAGTTGGTGAAGGAAGCTCCACATCGAAAGGTATAGACAATTCCACAGCATCGCCCACAAATCCAAATGGCAAGCTATTTTTCATATGATACAACTGACCAACAAGCATCTCTTTCAAATTTCCAACATCTTCATTCGGTAATTCGTAAAGGTATTCAGCCTTATTCGTCAACACAAATGGCATATCAATCTGGTTCCAAGAAACCATCCGATAATGTCTACCATAAGCACGTGTTGGTCGATACATATAGTCACTATTCACCTGTCCCCAAGTCACTAACCGAGCCTTAGGTCCAACAACCAAGATTACATCCCCCTTCCTAATTTGGCGAGAGAATGCATAATATGCAGCAGGTTTCGTCAGATCAAGGCCTTTTCCTACCTTGTGAATTCCATCCAGCCCCCGGCTACCATTCTTTTCAAAATACGCCATCTGCAAAGATGCTACATCTGGATAAGAGAGAAAATACTTGAACCCTTTCGCTGGCATTTGCATTTCATTAGCAGCAAGCATTCTCTTCCATCTGTATTCGTAGATAGCAGAAGCTAATTTCCACACCCAATATTTACCAGATAGCTTAAAGGACGAAGAAAGTTCTTGTCTGAGACTTTCCTCAGACAAGTTGACCGTCTCCTCATAAATATTATCTGAGATTCGATAATTTTGACTTATAAGAGACTCGGCATATATCGCTTCTGATATTTTGTACTCTTCCATAAGCATCATTTCTTTATATTCTCAAACTTAGCTTTTGTCACATCAATATTACCAATGATAGGAATAATGTTGATGAGGAAACGCTGGTTACATTGCTCCACATTACGCCACGCCAAGAAATCTTGTGGAGTAACCTCGTTGATGGTCTTATATTTGGCCTCATTCGGATTCAATGTAATTGGATTTTTGCCCCCCTTATAGAAATAACGAGGAACACCACCTTCACCACTACCAGCCACAATAATCTCACACTTACTATCAGCGTCATTCTCACTAGTATGTTGGAATAATCCACATCCTCCTTCCGAAACAGGATCTGTCCAGAATTTCCTTAAGAACTTTGCACGAAGATATGAAAGCGTTTCATTATTTTGCCAATCATTATCATCGAAAGGTATCTTAGAAGATTGTCCCTCTATAACTACCAAGAACTTGATGTTTTTACTATCACTATTGGATTGTTCCAAATCGTAGATAATATTTTGAACCAACAAACCAGCCTGGCGGATGCTATCACGTTTCTCATCAGCTTTCCGCTTATCAGTCAAATCATACTTCAACTTACTACTAATATCGTACTCTTTGTCTTGATAAGCAATACTCACCGTTAACGTATGCTTCAAATAGAGAGTATCATAAGCATAATATCCGCTATTATCTATGGAATCAACGGTAGAATATACATCGATAATATCTTTGTACTCATTTACCAACATTTCCAACTGCCCCTCTTTCAATTTAAAGCGAGCATAAGAAACGGCAAACAATATGAGCATCACGGCAAACAAAGTTGTCATGATATCTACATAGCTTGGCCAAAATGATTCTTTATTTTTTCTACCTATATCCATTATTTTTTCCAAAATATTTTTCTAAACCATCCCTTTTTATTTGACTTTTCTTCCGCATCTATACCTTTATCCATAGAAGTCGGAGCTGCAGTTGGGCCATCTTCTGCTACAGTTACTTTAGAATGCTCTTCTAGAGAAGTATCAATCTGAGAACGAGAAATCGATTCGTTATTTACAGATTCATATACAGGAGAGTCCTTTTGCTGGACTCGCTGAATAACTTTCATCGCTTTTTGATCTCTTTCCTGCTCTTCTCTTATCTTTGCCAAAAGAGCTTCTTTTTCTGCTCGATCTTTCTCTGCTTGGATTCTTGCTAACTCTATATTTTTTTGCTTCTCTCGCTCAGCTTCTTCCGCCTTACGATTAGCCTCTTCTTTTTCACGCTGTGCTCTATCCACTGCGGTATTGGAATTATTGCTAAACCAACCACCTTTCTTATTATCTTCCTGAATTGCACTAATAGCATTCAATTCTGTATGAATTTTAGAAAGAGTTCTCATCAATTGGTTACCATCAACTGGATTACGCATAAGTTGTTCCAACTTCTGAGAAATATCATTCAGCTTCTTCAAAGAAGAGAATTCACTTTGTATCTCATCAACAGACAACTTCTTGTCTATAGCCTCAACAAACTCACGTTTACGTTGTTCCAGTTCAACCTTTCGTTCCTGGAGCATTTTTTCGTAATCATCAAGATAAGAATCAAGGGCTTCATTATATTTCTGCATAACACGTCCCATCTCCTTCTTCTGCGCCTCAAAATATACCTCCAGTTTTTCATTAGCTCTATCAGCATAATCCTCTGCTACCTTTTGCTTCTTTTTAATCGCAGATATATTCTCTTCAATTTGCTTTACCTCCTTGTAGGTTATCAACTTGGTTTGCGCAATAGTTTCACCAAGTCCATTAATATTTGCCTCAAACTTAGTAATTCTGTCAAGAATAGAGTTGATTTCTGCTGCAACTTGCTTTGGTACTTGCAGAGATTCATTGAAATCTTTTTGAAGATTAATGGTTTCCTGTGCTGCAATCAACATCAGTCTTCTTGCTCTTTCAAACTGATCAAGAGAACCCGTTATTTCCCCAAAACGTTTGGATGCCTCAACAAAAGCGTCCATACCCCTTATCAATTGATTACTCTTAATTGTTGCAAGCAATTCACCCTGAAGTTCAATGTTCTTATTGACTTTATTCATATTTTGTCCCATTGTGTCAACAGCAGAAGCCACAACTTGCACACTCTGGCGGAATTCATTACCGAATGCACCTGTCACATTCTTGAAGGCATCTTTAAACTCTACAATCACTTTCGAGAATGTAGGTTCAAACTGATCAATAGTCTCATGAAGCTTACCTATAGCCTCAACCATACTGACATCAACAGATGGCATCAACTCGTTCTGTACCCACTCATAAAATTCATTCTTGTCTCTATCGATTTGATTAGTCGCCTCGCTAGCCGCACGGTGGCTCGATATCAATCTAGAAATTCCACACCAACTAGTAATCATCGATACTAACACTCCGGCTATCAAGCTCTGAATATTTGCATCTGTGATTTCTCCAGAATACCATGTTCCTACAAGAAACATTAACAATCCAATAAAAACACCAGCAAAGGTACCCATCAAACCTATATGTGTAGGAAAGGACAACTTTGAAGTTGCGATTTCATACAACATAGAGATTCGACGTTCCGTCTTGTTTTGAATAATCGAAAATGCAACGGTTCCCTTACTTTTTCGTATATACGCATTAATGTCCTGTATTAGACTTTTCAATTCAGCGTCATCATTTGCTACATTTTTAATGACAACACTCATTGTAGACTTATCCGTATCAGCGTCAACCGTTATACTATTATAAGTTGAATATCCTTCCTTCTTCGAAAAAAAGTTTTTTAAATGCTCTATTGCCTCCATGTTTATATGGTACTCTTTGGTTTGTTTTACAATAAACCATATTGCCATACAAATAGAGATACTTAAAGAAAGAGCCAACTGTACAATATATTCTGCATCCATACTAAACTATTGTTGTAAGTTCGAAAATTTTATCAATAACAGGAATAAAGAATACTGCATCATAGCATACATCATCGTCATTAGTATATTTCTCTTTTACATCTGAACGATAATGGGTACTAAGATTCTCATCATATCCCAATTTTACATTATTCTTGAAGAGATTCAAATCAACCGAATTGTCAACGACTCCATGTCTCTTCAATATATCAAGGACAGAGCAATACAAGTCATTCATCTCTTTATAGTTTTCTAACAATCCAGACTGTAACGACGGATCATTATTCATCTGTCCAACATTCTCATACTCTTTATCAACACCATGGTATATCAAGTTTGGTGCTTCAACAGCACTTTTTGAACGATACAGTCCACCATAACAAGTACTTTCTTTTCGAGTCTTAGGCATCACGACATGAATCGTTTCAACTTGTCCATATACTTTCGAGAAAATAGCTGTTACAATATTCTCTATCAAAGTCACATCTTCCGTAATGAAGTTATCAATGTAACGACTACCGTTACCACTGAACACAACAGAACGTGGATATGCATATTTTTCAAACTTATACATCTTGGCAACATAATACATAATTGCCGTAAAATGGTAAGCAAACAATGGCAAATAATCATTGTGCAAACGATCCATAATGTCATTACTCTTGCTATTACTCAACCAGAAATTAATAATATCAGTTGTAGAACATTGCTTATTAGCTTTCATCTCTGATTCCAAAAGACGAAGCTTATCATTCTTGCCCCAATTCAAGGTGCCAATGTATTTCTGATAGATACCATTTGCTCTGATATTATCAAATTCTTTATGACCATTCCCCCATAATATATCACAGCCAAAATGAACAGAAGATGCAGCTACCGGCTTGTTCTCATTAAAATACACATAATCAGTTGAGCCACCACCAATATCAACAATCATTACAGAATCTGTATTTCTAACATAATCCATCTTCTTGAAATAATAGTATGGAGCCTCTGACTCTGTATAGCAAGTTACATCACTTGTAAACAGAATCTCCTGAGCCAAACTCTTCCAACATCTTTCATAGATACGCTTAGAATTTCCAGAGAAGCTCAATGGTCTAAACCATATTAAACTTGTTTGATTCAACACACCATTATGTTGTAAAACATCACACTTGATAATCAAGAGCAATTCCTGAATGAATATTTTGATGCAATCTTCATTCTCCTCCCATTTAACATCGGTCTTACATTCCTGGAATGTTGTTTCCATCATCTTCTCATAGAAGAATGCTATATTATGATTATCAAACAATTTCGGTTGTTCTACTATATTACGAGCCTTACAGATTGCAGTACGGATTGGGAATTTATAATCCATTCCATCTATAAATGGAGGTACAAATTCTGTCTTCATCATATCACATACAGGTTCTCCCATAGAGTCTTCTATATTTGCAACTTCTGAATACTGCGCATTACTGTCATTATCATGTAGATAAGAAACCATACTCTCTTTCATTGCAAACATTTCAGGAACATCATTAGCATTATTATCCGTTCTGGAAATAAACGTATTAGATGTACCCAAATCAATAGCATAAGTATAACTATTATTGGTACGTTGCGCTTTTCTCCATTGAGGCAACAAGAAGCCACAATCTGTACCAATAGTTAGCTTCATAGCATCAAAAGCTGTATTGAACAACTCATAATACTTCGTACTGCAAGCTAATGCACCAGCACCAGAACCTTGTTTAGAACGTACAACAGGTGCTTCAACACCATTTTGGGCACGCTCTGCATCAGCCTCATTTATCTTAACATAATTACCGACAGCATCCTTTTTGTAGAATCCAAGAGCAGTATCTTCAATCTTCAAAGTATGCCATTCACCTTCACCATTATTATTGTCAGCAACAGCCAATGCCAATTTGAAATAATTATTCTCAGTATCTACAGGTGACAATATATTAGGAAACAATCCTACATTTACGGAATGATTATCTTTGGAAAGATCACGAATTTCGTCCTGTTCACTGTATTCTTTCAAATACTCCTCACCTTTATATTTAAACTTAACAACAACACTATATGGCTTAACTTGACAGACACACTCTGCCAAGCCTTGATCCAAATAGGACAAAGCTTCGCTCTTTAATGGCAGCAGGTAATCATACGTACGTTTATTAACTTCGCGCTCATACTTAATACCTACGAAATTCTTTCGATTCAAGCGATAAGGAAGTCTGATAAGTGTAGGCAAAAAGAAATCATTAACATCAGTCTCATCATTATATCCTACTTTCAATCCATTGATAATCAATTCTGAATTGAACAACGTCAGAACTTCATTCGTTTTTATCGAATAGTTATTCTTTATATCAGGATCATTTTTAAACTCACGGATATAATCTCGCAAATAATCATATCGGCTATCCAAGTTGGAACCACTAAACAGCTGATACATATAATTTTTGAAATCCTTATCTCTATCTTCCAACAAAAGAATATCACGAAAATACTGTCCTTTGGTTTTACGATTGATTTCCAAAGTCTCATACAAGCTCCCCTGAAACTTAATTGACAATGTATTATTTTTAGAAACATCCGATTTGTCCATATCCGGTGGAGTCACAAATCCTGTCATAGGAGAACTAGTACCAAGAAGATATTCCTTGCCATCCTTCTCTAGAATAACAAAGAACAATTTATCCTCTTTTATATCTTCATCATAAATAGAATTAAGAGCATTATACAAGATAGGAACTTTATCATGAAGTTCCTTCATTCCCTCTGCTTTATTCCATTCTTTAACAACAACTTTAACGTTATCTCCCCATTGATTTTCATGAAACTTTTTATTAAAAAGAATCTCAAAGACATCAAGACAATCGGAAACTAATCTAGTATAAGCCAAACCTGCATGAACTGTAGAATTACGCTTTTCCTCTGTCAGTCGGCGAAAAGCCTCTTGTACGACAAAAAAGCGCGCAAAAGGTGTTGGCAAAGAATTCAAAGCACCACTATTATCAGTGCGTTGTTCCTTGACTTTATCTAAATTGGTCGCTTGAATACCAGTATTCTGGGGAGTCCATACTGTTCCTTGAATACCACGGTCTATTATATTCAAATCTATACTTGCCATATTTATTTTATTTTCTGAGTAAAAGTATTTATTGCCTCATAGGCATATTCCAGGAAATTTCTAACTTTATTGTTTGTCTTTCCCTTATTTGAACTCTTTATCATTTCCAATAAATAGTAAGAATCGTCCTTAGCAACCAATTCTACACTATTCTTTATGATATTCGCCATATTAGAAGGATCAATATTTGCTATAGGTGCAAAAGCCCTCTTCTTTACAGACAACTCAGAATACCATTTTTCAAATGACTCCGAGAAAGAAATAACTTTAGAAAGTGATCCCTTATAGAAGCTAGCATCAAAACCACGACTTTGCCTCAATGGGAAATACTTTTCATTTGGCAACACCTTTAATAATGTATTCAATATACTGTAGTCTGCAATACACTTGACCAAAGAAGCATATCCACTACCAGCAGAAGCCAGATCCAAAGATGCAACATCATTTTCAATTGCACGAGTCAGATACTGTCGTTGCTGAGGCTTGGAACGTTGCAAGAAATCAAACAAAGCTGTAGCAGCAACAAGTTCTGTAAAATTCGCCTCATCCGGTTGAGTTTTCTCGTTATTCTCATGAAATGCCTGCAAGGTTGTTTCACCTACATAATATAGTAAATCAGACTTCACTGTACGTTCATAGTATGTAAGTGCAGCCTTCGCCTTGGTCATAAAATTTGCTGAATCTATTTTACTTTTATTCTTCTTAGGATCGGTCAAGCCATAATATGGCAATACCGTTACTGCACCCATAAATACATCTGAAACAGTCTGAGAATCAACGGTATTTCTAATTTTTCTTTCCAAAAGCGGATAGCCAGATGCTCCAGTACCTCCAAAAATAGAACTTATAATAAAGACTCGATCCTCTTCTCCACAATGAGTTTTGAAAGCATTATACCATGAAGCTCCTTCCAACATTTCTTGAAGCACAACCGTTCCAACATTAGGATTACCTCTGAAACCAACTGACAAATGATTATCCAGATTCTCCGTAGAGTACAAAGTCTGTATCAAGAAATTATTAATACTTTTAGTATCAAGACTACCAATATTTAAAAATTCTGCATAAGAGCGATTTTCGCCCGCAGCCTTATTGGTATTATTAGTTTGAGTATCTAAAGTATTGATAAGAGCCATTTCTGCCTCAAAGAAACCCTTTGGACTTTTTCGGTCCTCAGATGCCTCTTGATGAATCTCTACATATTTATCTATCAGAGTTTGCAGATTTTTCTTTTCATCTAAATCCAAATGTGGGTCTATAATAATAGGTACGACAGTATAGCCATAAGTACTCATACCAGCAGCCATCAGCATAGTGATACTTTTCATCACACGTTCGCCAGTTCCACCTATACAAAATACAAAAACTTTCTTCATTTCTATCTAACTTTTGAAGTTTATAAAGACATTCGATAGGCATTAGTTGTACACTTTTTACAAATGAAGACAGATGCCAACCAATAAATAACTAGAGTAAGAACAGCATTCTGTAAAGCAATGCTTATTTCTACAGTCATTGTTCCATTTATTCGAGGATAAGCTATGCACAAAGCTGCCCCAAACGTTACTAAAAAACTTACGATTGCGCTCGCTATAAAGAACCTCCACCAATATTTTGGCAAATAATGGCGATTAGGTTGCTCATTGAAAGGCTTATAATAATACCAAGCCGCCAAAACTCCTATAAGAAAGAACAATAATAAGAAGACTATAGCCAAGCTATCCAGTTTATCCCAAAACAAACCTGCCTGTCTATATAAATCTTCCTGTCCTTCACCTGTATAAGACTGCAAGAAACTAGCTTTATTTCCTATCAACAGCTGATAAAATTTCAATAAATGCATAACTATAAACTATTTTTAGAAATCAATATATAATTTGGTTTTGGCTGATAGTTCACAACTTCGCCCTGACCTATGCCACGTATAAAACTTGTCAAAGAATAAGATGTAGTAACATCATTCTCCCCTTTGGAGTCATCCAAGAACTTCTTCATAGTGGTGAGTTTGGCGTATGGTATATTAATATTCCACTCCAAAACCTCCATATCAGAAGGCATGTTTGATACTTTTATTTTTATGGTTGCCACAGCTGAACGCTTCAGTTCCAAATTTACATTGTTGCACTCTTCCACATCGAAACTTTCAACACTTACCGTCGAACCATATTTAGGTTTGCATGTAAAGCATTGTTTCAAAACTTCCTTATTCGACATAAGCCATCTGTAAGATTCCAACTTCAATTTCAATGGTATTACACATTCATCAACAACTTCACCATATCCATAGAATGTTGGCTGTTTTTCTAATCGAACAACATTTTTAGGGACACCAAAATCATAAGGGCAAGAAGCATACTTATAGCCTATTTCCAAATTGTCAACAAATCGTTTCTGTCTCTGCAACATAATAGCGATGCCATTACGAACAGCAGATACCTTATCTTGCTCTCCGATTACCAAATAATAATAAGGAGATTCATTGGTCACTACTCTTCCCTCCTTATTTATATAATCAGATATTGCACAAATCAAAGAATATGCTTTTTTTGAATTTCCTGCAATTCGTGCCACTTCTGCAGCATACTGAGTTAACAACACTGCCGGAGCTGCCGAACCAACAGGACTATACTTCATATCAGAAATAAGAACAGCCACATCATTCTTTTTCAATCGACTGACAATATTTCGTAACATAACAGGAACTTGCGTAGAAGCATTGCATTCCAGCGCACCAGTATTCATTGCAGTTTGGAATTGGGCCAAAGACAACTGTCCATCAACACTTCCATCATTAGTCATTATATTGATATCTTTTGTTAAACCAGCATAATAACTCATAACTTCATAAACGTCTTGTTTAAATCCAGTAGGTTGACCAGCTCTAAAGAAGCCATTCATACTACCAGAAGATTCTATATAAAAATGAATTACAGAATTATAATCCAGCTTTGCAAAAGAAGGTTTCTTTATTAGCTCTCCTTCCTTTGTAAAATGTGAATTGCCTAAAGTATTCAAACTTTCACTACAAGCGCTCATAGCCATTAAGGTTAACAGTGCTAATACATAATCACGTAATTTATGAAAAACTTTCTTCATAACAGAATTATTAGTAAAGTATATAATAGAAAAAGCGTGGAACCATTGTATGTCACAAATATTGAGGTTATGGTAGAACCCATCTGCATGCAACAAACAATAGCCCACGCTTAGGGGTATACTATTTCCTTCAATAAAAAGGGTACAATAATCCTATGCGTGAGCAGTATTGCTTATCATCCTGCAGATTTCGAAACTACCACATTTCAATATTAGGATAACGTCAATACGCTCTTTAATTCGAGTCGTCATCACGCCCGTTCTTTTCCGTTCGCTCAAACTCTCCCGCAAAAGTAACAATTATTATCGAATCTACAAAATTTTTAGCCAAAAAGTTTCGAAAAAAAAATGTGTGAGGGAGCACAATTGGGAAGAAGTAGTAGTCTTACTTGGCAAGCGGCTTTAGATTTTGGAGAATGTTTCCACATTCTTTCCTCATTATCCACACCTTCTACTTTTGGCATATAAAGCATAAACACCTGATAATCACCTATATCATTATCCATCTTCTTTTTGACACACAGATTATGACTATGAATAGCGGGTTCGATAATGAATCCACAAAAAAGAAAGTAAGAAACATTAAATAGAAGTTGGCACCCCTATCAAGCCACAGGCTACTACTGAGGATTCTACCCAGCAGGAGACAACTCAGCAGCAGGCTACAGAGACTGAGCAGCAGGCAAATGCTGAATAAGAATTCACAAGAGTTCTATTAAGTAAAATTGAATTCATTTTGCAGACGACATATTTAAGAGAATTAATAGGGAAAGCGTAGAGTCCTGCTGGCAATGATGCCAGCAGGACTCTACGCTTTTAAAATTATCGAAAATATCCATAAAAGAATGCTACAATCAACACACCACTTCCTCCATTCTCACCAACTTGCCAGCGACAAACTGCATGATGATTTTATGGAGCGTTGTACCTTGGCGCAGAGCCTCAACCCTTGGAGCCATGGCATATCGCTTGATTTGTTCCTCTGCCTCTTGCCATTGTACTTCTGCCTTGGAAAGTTTGCCATCCTCAGGCTTTACCTCATAATCTTTCTTCGACAACACCTTCAGTTCCAATATATAACTATGTTTGGTTGCATAATGGGTAAGGTTTGGCAAAAGGAAAAAGTCACAATAACCATGGTTCAATTCCAGCTCAGGAGCGGTATAATAGTAATTGTTCAGATTCAGATATGCCATGAAGAAACCTTGAAGATTGCGCTCCGACTCGATACCGTCACGAACAGATGAGACGTTCTCATACGCCTTTGCCATTGCCTCCAAAGCATCACGCCACTTCCCCTCAAGAGCCATGTAAGTAAACAGTATCTTCATCTGAGTTAAGTCAACAAACTTTTCCTCCTGGTATTGCTCCAACAAATAGCCATAATACTGCTTACGAACATTATTGTTTGGAATACCCAATATCAGCATATCACCGAAAGTATCCTTTATAGTAAGCATACCATAATAGAACAGCAGACTGGTGAATGTTTGAGGATTAGTCAACCTACTGGCTGGGAATGTCTCTTCCAGGGTTGTCACAATCTGCCCCGTCTCAGCTATCGTACGGATGACACCCTTGCGGTCGCCATCCAACTTATCCAACTGAAGAAGTTTCTTCATTTTATTATAATCAGTCCTCGTGTTTGGATCTATCATCAGGTCAGGTGCCTGTCCATAGTCCATATAATTTCGGAGATAATAAATGACCATATCACAATTGAACACCTTGCTTTGAGTTTCCAGAGCTTTCTTGGAGAAACAATAGTTATCATACCAAGGCTTCATCTCGTCTATCATCACCTCGATATCACTTGTTGCAGGAATGCCCCCTACCTCTTTATAATAAGCAAACATCTTGCGTACTTCCTCCATGGAGAAGCCTAACATCTGATTGAATTCCGGCTTGGTAGAGATATGCCAGCCTATATTGAACCCACTCGTCACATCGTCTAAGGTAACAGGACTGACACCAGTGATGAAAATACGCTCAAACATGCCCTTGAACTTCTTGAAGACATCACGATAGAAGCCGTCGGCATGGGTGATTGCCCAATATACATTCTCCCCCTGCTCATTGAGCACGGTATTGGTGAAATTGTCGTATTCATCGATTATCAGATAGAGAGGAATGCTCTTGGCTGCTGTCTCATCTTGAAGCAAAGCCAGTTTCTCCGTAGCAGAATCCGACTTAAAGAACTTCTCCTTTATATCTGCTGGATAAAATTCTTGGTAAACACGCATGAAGCCATCCAATTTGACACGCATATATATATCGAAGTTTTCTTCCAACTTGTCAATACTACCGCCTACATACGAGAAATCAAGGTGAAGAACCTGATACCTTCCCTGTAAGGGAGTAGGATGCTTACCTACCCATAAATCACCGAAAAGAGTTTGGAATTTCTCTTTTTTGCTACAGTCATAGTAAGCATGGAGCATACTCAGGAATATGCTCTTACCGAACCGACGTGGACGGATGAAGATGATGTTGCTAGGCTGGTTTTCCAACAAAGGCAGATACATCGTCTTATCCACATAATATTGATTTTGTTCTATAACAGCCTCAAAGTCATTGATACCGTAAGGCAAACGTTTCACATTCTGCTTCATAATTGCTCCTTTTCTAGTTGAGTAAGTGGTTACGACAGAAATCTATCAGATATAGCCAATATCATGCTTCATTCTGTCTCAGGATACACTATCTTCTGCAAAGATAGACAAAAAGTACGAACCTCGCAAGAGATTTCGTACTTTTTATATGTTTTTGGGTGCCATTTAGGAGTAAGCTACGTTTTTGCATCAAGCAGAATGGTAGGTAACGCAAAGGATTCATCACGCGCATACGTATAGATATTTTTCTCGTAAAAAGTATCAAAGTCTCATTATTTATATAAAAAATAATGTTATATATCTAGTTCTCAGATTATTCTATCGAATGAGACTTCTCAGAAAATTGCAAAAGAAGTATCATGGAAGTATCATCAATTCTTGGAAATGCATCATAAAACACTAATAAGAAGCAGAAAAAAATGCTATTAAGAAACAGAAAAATGCACTAATAAGCTACTAAAACAGATAAAAAATCCTTGTTTTCAGACAATAAATACCCTCTTTTCTCGTTATAATAGAAATTTTTACTAAAAACATAGCAACTATGGATGAAAAGGAACTTTTGAAAAAGGCTTTCGAATACGGAAACGTTCCTAGCCTCATCACCTATTGCTTCACCGAACCATGTCCGATGAAAGACAAGTGTATCCACTATCTATCCGGCCTCTACAAAAACGAGAAGACTGATAGAGGAGATGCCATCTTCCCAAATGCCCTGAAAAACGGGAATTGCAAGTACTTCGCTCCGCTGCGTGTCGTGAAAATGGCATGGGGATTCGACAAACTCTTTGCCGAAATGAAAGTGAAAGATGGACCAGCATTGCGCGCCGAAATGAGAAGCTACCTCGGTAGCAAAGGACAATACTACCGATACAAACTGGGACAACTGAAACTCCTCCCGGAACAGCAGAAATATATCAAACAGCTCTTCGCCAGATACGGATATAAAGACGTTGAGTTCGAACACTTCTCTGAAGAGATTGACTTCACAAACATCTAATCTTTCCAAGAATTTATTGTTACGGTTTGATAAAACTAAAGATGTATTCATTCCCGTTTCACTATACTGAATATGTCTAGTATTCCAGTTTAGGAGAGCAACTATATGTCTACTTTTTCAGTTCATCAGATGTTCCCTCTATGCCCATTGGCTGATCCTACCATGCCCGTTACACGGGCATCCACAGCCCACCAAGCGGGCATCCACAGAACAAGTGCTGGGCAATAAGTGCCCATAAGGCGGGCAATGAGTGCCCAAAAATCTGGACCAGTTTTGGGCAACACCGAAAAGAATTTATAGTTTACAATTTATAGTTTACAGTTAACACTTAACCATTAACCAGAAATACAATGAAGGTAACTATCGTACATACAAATAATAAAAAACAACTTCTCGTAAGTACCAAGACGATGGAGAAGCTGATGGAACGATTCGCAAGGGATGATAGCAAACTGACTATCACCCACTTCCGCGAAAGCATTCCGTATCTTAGCAACAACTATGAAGGCTACAAGGATATGCCGAAATGGATGCACATCTATCCCGCTGCTGAATTCGCCAAAGACGACAACAACAACCTGAAGATGAAGGCTTTCAACGGCATCCTGCTGCTGAAATTTGGCAACATTACCGATGTGGATGGTGTGGAGGGCATTAAGCGCTCGGTAGCCATTCTGCCTTCTACCCTTGCCGCCATCACAGGTGCCGACGGAAAGACTGTTATCGTTCTGATAAAATTCCAGGGCGAAAATGATTCCCTGCCTACATCTGAAGCGGATGCCGAGCATCTCTATCGCATCGCTTACCAGCAGATTTTTCCTGTATATCAGGCTATTGTCAAGGCTTCGATTCTTGTAGATGGTCCGAAACCTTCTATCGAGGCTGGCTCTACCCTATCCCAAGAGCCTTCGATTCACAACAGTTTCATGATGACGATCGATGCGGAGCCTTATTTCAATAGCAAGGCGGTGGCGATGAAGATTGACAGCCATACACGATCTCAAAGCCCAGCTCCCAGCACGGATAATCATCAGCAGACAATTCCTGATTTCAAGGCTCCGGAAGAAGGAAAGAAAGTTGATAAGAACAGCATTCGCGAGAATATCGTGAATATGATGCAGCTGCTGAAAAGCAGATATGATTTCAGATACAACACGGTGATGAAATTCGTGGAATACATGCCGAAGGAGAAAGGTTGGTATGGTTTCCAACCTGTGGATCCGAGAGTGCAGAAGCGTATGACGCTGGAGGTGCAGCTGGCTGATATCCGGGTGAGCATCAAGGATGTACGTAATTTCCTGGAGTCTGATTATATCAAGAATTATAATCCGATAGATGAATATCTCTTCCAGTGCTACGACAAATGGGATGGAAAGGATCATATCCGTGCCTTGGCCCGCACGGTGCCTACCGCAAACCCTCACTGGGCAGACTGGTTTTACACCTGGTTCCTGGGCATGGTGGACCAGTGGCGCGGCTATTCACATCGCCAATACGGCAACTCGGTGGCTCCGCTTCTCATTTCCAAACAGGGTTACAACAAGAGTACTTTCTGTCGCCGACTGCTACCGCCGGAACTGCAGTGGGGGTATAGTGACAATCTTATTCTGTCGGAAAAGCGTCAGGTTTATCAGGCGATGGCACAGTTTATGGTTATCAATCTCGATGAGTTCAACCAGATTTCGCCACAGGTGCAGCAGGGATTTCTGAAGAATCTCATCCAGTTGCCTACGCTGAAATACAAGCCTCCGTATGGCAGTCATGTCATGGAATTTCCTCGTCTCGCCTCGTTCATCGCCACGAGCAACATGAAGGATATTCTCTCCGATCCATCCGGCAATCGAAGATTCATCGGTGTGGAACTGACGGGGCCTATCGACGTGAGCGTTCGCCCGAACTACCAGCAGCTTTTTGCCCAGGCACTTTCTGCCTTGAACAATGGCGAAAAGAGTTATTTCGATGCGCAGCAGGTGAAGCTGATTATGAAGAGCAACAGCCAGTTTGAGATCATCCAGCCGATAGATCAGTATTTCCTGCTCTATTTTGAATTGGTTGAGGATGAGAAAGAGGGTGACTATCTTACTGCCGCCGAGATTTTCGACTATCTGAAGAAGCAGATTGGTTCATCGCTCAAGGTAAACAGCCTGATGGGATTCGGCAGAAAACTGGCGAATATGAGTGAGTTGAAACACAAGAGATTTGCAGATGGAATGAAGTATCTCGTAAAGAAAAAGTGAAATAATGATACTTCTATGATACATGAATGAGACTTCCCGGCATCAGAACCGAGAAGTCTCATTCTTTTTATCTCATTATCTATCAAGTCTTTAAGTCGATATTTTCAACAGAAAATGAGACTTTGAGACTTTTCCTTCAAAAAAAACTTTTTCACGTAAGAGAAAAGTATTATCCTTTAGATAGCATAAAGGAAGGTGCGGATGAACCAATAGCTGATGATACCTGCGATGTAACCTACGAAAGCAATCCAGGAGATGTGCTTCA
>ERZ1035032.1099-NODE-1099-length-18127-cov-3.932050_pt1 | contig 18127 bp, 6 predicted proteins | sample MGYA00520693_ERZ1035032 | MGnify/ENA primary metagenome ERZ1035032 (study PRJEB33766, sample SAMN09781740) | gut metagenome | biome: gut microbiome | host: Homo sapiens | place: Madagascar | study: EMG produced TPA metagenomics assembly of the PRJNA485056 data... | reverse complement strand
GTTCAAACCATACACCCCTTGTTCTGTATCGTGCACAAAAAAGCAGCCTACCTTCTGAATGCAAACGAGTAATAATACTGACCGGCACGGCCGATACTTAAAATTCTGTCACCCACAACCAAATCGTTGGCAGGATAATCCCTGGTAACCTTCGGCCGCGGGCCGCTGTAATCGACCATAATGGCCGTATTGGAAACGCCCCATGTAAAACGCTGCAAGCGTTCGGTTTCAGTCTGAATCGTAGGCGTTTTGTCAATGCTTAATTCTATCACATTCCCTCTTTTACGTACCAAATTCCCCACATTGGCAGTAAAGTCAGTTGTTGACCAAGAGGTTTGCGTATAAGCCGAGGTAATGGTACCGAATCGGGCTGCCGTATCGCCGTTATCGTTATAATCCTTCTCTATACCGGCCTTGGCGTCATAGATAACAGAAATTTTTCTGATAAAGCCTGCATCATCGGCAGTGTATCGGATCACATCGCCAACCTCAAGCTGCGTTTTATCGGCACGAAGCGCAGAGGCCTCCCATAGCTTATCACGCTGAATTACGGTGGAATCCAAGGTCAGCAGAGCATCGTCTCCGCTGGCACCAGCCAGTGTCAGGCGATAGGTGCTGTCACCCAATTTTTCGCTGTAGCACTCCACAATATCTGTTACCATAACCGGCCACTTTTTGGATTTTGTCGGATCTTCTTCTGCTACCGAACCGTAGTTAACCAGGTAACGTACAGAAATGTCCTGAATATCCTTGGTGTAATACCCCATGTCTTTATTAATGGAAATGTCTTGTTCTCTGTAGTCGAGCTGTTCTGTTGCAATCGAATCCGGGTCGCTGACCGCATCGTTTCCGTTTGGCACATGGAACATTTGCGCACCGCTGCCCAAAATAACCCACCGGCTAAAGCCGCCCACAGTATAGCGCCATGTCATACTGGCATTGTCACCACCCAAAATCGAAGGCCATTCGGTCAAAAGATACGGCAGATGGTATAACGGATATTCGGGAGCTGTTAACGACTGACGGTATGTCGTAATTTCCATAGGCGTGGTGATCGCTTTAATTTCCTCATTATCGTTAAATTTCACCAAGACCATCTGTCTGCGGCAGTTAGCGCCGTCCCGAAGCATATTGTAAACCTCTGTTCTTTTTTTACTTTCTTTAACCGCGGGGGTTTCCATCAGCACATTACTCGCCAAATCATACACCGTCAGCTTACCCGTATCTTCAGAGAGAACCTGCACCTGCACTTTATCGGAAAGGCCTGTACCTTTGGCAACCTCCAAAAGGTATGCCATCGTGCCGCCATCGGTGGTAACATAGGCAACTTCGCCAAAGCCGTCTAAGTAAAAGGCATATTCCGTTCCGGGCTGCAAGGCGTTTGTGTCAAAACGAACATCCTTAGACAGCTTATACGGCTGGCTGCCAATCATCAGCGCAGCTTCATCAAGATTCATTTCCCTGAGCGTGCCTGTTTTTTTATTGACAGAAACCTCAAGACGCACGTTTTTTTTGTCGCCGCTTTCATACACACTGACAATGTTCTGCTGCGCCAGTTCTTCCGGTTCCATGGTGACGCCGCCTTCACGCACAATGGTAAAGGAATCATATTTTGATAAATCCACATTTTTTGTGCTGTCCTCATAGTCATAAATCGTTTCGCTGTAGCTGTTGTATGAATCCACAACCACATTAGTATAGGACTGAATTAAAACAGCGTCATAAATCCCGTCCTCATCGTGGTCAATTAAAGTAACAACACCGCTTGCAGGCTTCATCCGCTCGGGATCGTAATCCGATTCAAAGTTATATGCAATATAGGTGTTTTGCTGCAGCTTTAAGGTCGCTGTTTTGCCATCCATAATGACAGTATAAGAAGAAGTTTTTGCATCAAACCCTAAAATAGACTTAGTGTCTAAAATGATAACCGTATTCTTCTTTTCCTCTATGTAACGAATGGGCGGAACGTTGTCCCCCGGCTCTATATAAAACTCAACCCGTTTACCGGCAAGACCGTAAGCGCCTTCATAAAGATTCAAGTATTTCTCACCGTCTATGGTAATATAGCCTGCTGTCGGTTTTTCTCCGTAAACCGTTGTTAACCCGTCGGAGGTAACAACCCCCTCCCGTTTTTCCAGTCCTAAGGTATTTGTCAGCACAGTTTTGCTCTTATCTGTCTTAACGCCGTGAATCTTGCCGTCCGTACCGGCAGAATCTGCCGTCAGGGGATTTGCTTCCAGCACATTCTTTAAGAACATCAGCGCACCGCCGCGGCTGATTTTATCTTTTTCATAGGTTTCCACCTTATCAAACAAATCAATGGAATTGGCAACGGATACATACGTTCTGCTGCCGCCGATTAAAATACTTCTGCCGGTTAAGGCAACGCCCAATCTGGCCGCAAATTCCAAAGTCAGGGCGTCATCGGGACGGAAAAACGTCCCGATGTCCTTTCCGAAATAATTTGTTTGTGCCGCAAAAACAATCGCCTTAAAATAAGGGTGTTCCCCGCCTACATCCATAAAAGGAGACGTAAGACTTAAAGATTCCGCAATACCGTTTTCTCCCGCTGCCATTAAGGCCAGCCTGGTAAACTCGCCGCGGCTGATTGTCCAGTCTTCCGTGGTTAAGGAATCATCTTCCTTATTCATAATGCCAAGAGCTGTCATAAAGCGTACCGCTTCGCTGTATGCTGCCGGTTCAAAGTATGCATATTCTTCCTCCTGCGCAATAACCGATTGCGAAGCAAGCAATATAACACAGAACATCATTGCCAAAATTTTTTTAATCAAAATCGGGCACTCCTTCCCTTTTTCTAATCTTAATCCAACAATTTTAAATCGTATTAAAAGGTTTTAATGTAAACGCGTTTTGCAACTACTGCCGCCTGCGCTCTGGTCGCATTTGCGGTGGGCGCAGATGCATGCTCTAAAAGCTTACCGCTTAAAAGCTTTAATGCCTTGGCATTTTGCATATAGCCTTCACACCACTTGCTTACTTCATCAGCATACGAATACCCATCCAGGCTGACATACTGCTCGTTAAAGCCCTTATCCGTATTAATGGCCACAGTCGCAACGGCAAGCATTTCCTCAAACGTAATGGGCTTGTTCGGATAGAAATTACCATCCGCCGTCATACCCGCCGGAATGATACCTAAGTTGTTTGCGGCTTCAACACCGCCCGCAAACCAATCATCCGCCGTCACATCGCCAAAGGCGCCTACCTGCTCTGCATCGGCAAAGCCCAAAACCTTTTGAAGCATCTTAACAAATTCCGCTCTTGTTATGGTACCTTCGGGGTTAAACAAGCCATCGTCCGTACCGCTGACAATGCTCACATTGGCAAGATTCTGAATATCCTCTTTTGCCCAATGCCCTGCAATATCCTCAAAGGAATCTTCGTAAGCCGTAACACGCATATCACAAATACTGACCCAGTTACCGTTGCTGTTGCCGGGGCTGTAAATTTTTAAATATCTTGCTTTTACCGGGTCAAAGCTATAGGTTTCCTGATCCGGCGTTTGATAGCTGCCGCCGTTATACACTTCTTTCCAGTTGATGCCGTCGTTAGAAACCGAAAGGGTGAAATACGCAATACGTTCGCCGCCTTTATACCAAATCATTTTAACATCGCGCATTTCTCTTTCGCGCCCAAAATCAATGGTGGCAGAGGCCGGCCCTTCAACGGCCCAGTCTGATGTTTTGCTTGCGTCAAACATCTTGATAACCTCGGCCGGCTTTAGGGTTGCGTCAAAGGCAACGGGCGTGTAGGTCGAGTCGTTCATAACCTCCTGCACATTGTTTGCAAAGGAAATTGCATACACGGCTTTACTGCTCGATTTGGTTGACTCGGCAACCACAAAGGCCGTATCGCCAAGCTTTTCAACCTGTTTAACAGAGGCCTTGACGCCGCCGGGTGCATCACAAGTGATTTTCCCGATTTCCCACTCATTCACCGTATAGTTTGAAATGGTGCTGTTAAAGTTGGGAATGGGGATGCCGTCCAAATAAATGTTATCAACCTCAACAACGTCCTTCGTGTATTTCTTCCAACGGGAAATGGGTAACACTTCATCTAAATTAAATTCATACGCCTCATCCTCAACATAAGGGGTTAACAGCAAATTCAGCGTGGGGCTTGCTTCACTCTCCACATAAACTGCCAATTTTCTGTAACCGGCGCGGCTCCACATCTCCGCGGGATTGGGCGATGTCGGCAAAGGATCTGCCGGCATATCAAGCAGCTTTGCGCTGCCGCTGCCAATCAGCTTGGCATGAAGCTTCCGGCCATCCTGCGTAAGAATCCCGCTCTTGCCGTCGGGCGCCACTTCAATGCTTGCTTTTGTATGCATAAAGCTGTAAAGCTTAATGGGATCAGACGACTGAATCTCATCTCTGATTAACAGGGAACCATAGTTGTTCAAAAGGGCAAACCCTCTTTTAACCGAATCGACTCCCTTGTCTTGATACGCTTCGGTAATATCCATGGTGACATAAGCTGCGTTGTCCTCCACCGTCAGCTCGTCAATTTTACAATAAGCCTCAATGTTTTGGTCAGGGCCTTCAACCGGGTTGATAACCAGCGCATTCTGACCCTCTGCACGGTTTCGGTAGAAGGTGTATCGGCCGTAGGGCATATGGTCGTAATCATAAGAGTCACGGCCAAGCTCGTGCGCCCAGCGAACGCCCAGCATATCGAAAACATACGAACCGATATCCAAATTACCGTGTCCCACCTTGTTATCACCGGCTTTTACGCCCAAAAATGCAGCGCTGTCGTCCGCCCAGCTGTGACGGATGGTAACAACCTCATTGACGCCCGGAAAATATGCGTACTGCGGCATATACTTAAGGAAATTTTGGTATTCCTCTTTAGGCTCATACATAAGCAAAGAATATTCATCTCCGCCGTTATCCATGGTGTAGCGCACCTGATAGGCGCCGTAGCTGGGGTCATTATAATACTGCGAAAGGAAGAAATACCCTGCCGCCGCAATATAAGAGGCAGAGCCGCTGCCGTCCGCAAAGTTGTAATAGCCCTTAGGGCCGGACATTCCCATGGCAAAGTTACCGGCGTTCCGCATACCGGGCAGCTCCATAAGACCGCTGGTTGTGCCCGTAGCATCATACATGGTTGCCAGGAATATCAAATACGAACCCATACCGTAATCCCAGTAAGAGGGGCCTTCATAATAGTTGCCTGCTTCATCAATCGTTTTAGAGTGAATCCGCTTAAATCCGTAAACCGACCGATTGATCACTTCATCGACCAAATCATTGTATTCGTCGCTGTCGCCCGAAATCGCCATCGCAACCAGGCTGGCGCCGCCCATAACAATATGGTTCCAGTTGCCGCCGTCACCGCCGCAGAAATTACGGTTGGGACGCAGATACGTCATGGTAATTTCCAGCCCGAAGTGCACCATGGCGTTACGGACAATCCGCCTTTGTTCCTCCGTCCAGTCATTATACATCCAGTCATACACAAAGGCAACCGCTTTCATCGTGTCACCAACAGACAAGAAGGAGAAGCCCTTATCCCGATTCCAGTTAACCTCTTTTAAGCAAAGATTTTCCATAGAAGCCCAGACGTAATCGGCATATTTCTGTTCGCCGGTCAGGTTATACAAAAGCGCTGCTCTTGTGGCGTAAAATGGTTCAATCGAATCGGGCTTGCTGGCAGGCCCTCTTGTCATATCGTCCGTCACGCTTTGCCGCAGTCTGTTAAAGCTGTTCATCATATATTTATCGGTCTTAATCAATTCCTTCTTTTTTTCCAGCTGCGCACTGTCAAAAAGAAGTCTGGGATGTGCGTTTTCGCCGCTGTAGCGTTCTGCAATCAGCTTATTATAATCGGTGTACCAATCCTCTGTCACCGCTTCAATTAAATAATTCCCCACGTCAGAGCCGAAAACCCTTGCATTCCAGTCTCTGTTGGTTAAATACACCTTTTCAAAGGTAGCAATGCTGGTATCGTTGTCAAATTCACCGGAGGCCTTTTGCTCGGCCGACAAGTTATTCCAAATGGCAAGGCTTGTTACCTTATCCCACCCTTGGGGCTTGTTGCCGCCGTGCCAGCTGCCGCCGTCACGCAAATCGAACTCAAAATCCTTCCAGCCCTCCCAGGTCAGGGTGATATAAATAAAGCGATAGTCGGGGCCGGGGGTAATATCGGTTTCCTGCTTCACAACAATTTCCAAAGCACGTCCCGTTGCCTTTTCAGAGTGGATGCGGAAGCCTATGGTGTTATAGCCCGTCCAGTCTGTAGTTTCAACAGCCCATTCGGCGTTTTGGCTGCCAACCTGTTTATTTCTTACAACAATGGCTTCGCCTGCCACGCCGCCTGTGCCGTCCTCGTTTTTGCTGTTATCTGTTTCTTCTTGTGTTTTGGTAACAAGGGTCATTTTATCCAAATAAATTTCCATGCCGCGCGGAGCCGCCGTTGCGCCGTATGTTGCCCAAAGCTCCACTCTGTCAACGCTTGCAAACCCCTTGGGCTTGCCTACGGTTTCAAACGCGCTGCTCTCCCCCTGATAGGGCAGGGATACCAAAAACCAACCGGTTCTGCCGGTGTAAAACTCTGCCATGTAATAATCCATACCGTTTGTTTCCGCGTTATCGGACACAACAACCACGGCAACCGAGGATTTAACCGCATTGGGTGAGTATACCCAAAATTCCAGAGTGTTTTGCCCGGACCAATCGGCAGTGACCGGAATTTTAACTGCTTTTTGCAGGTTATCACCTGCAAGCTTCATCGTGTAATCACCGCTTTTGGTATATAACCCCGATGCCGGCAAGCCGATGCTTTCAATGTAAGAACGCTTGGTTATATCGGCTGCCGTTTTGGTTTCCGCTGCAAAGCCGACCACGGGCATCAAACTCAAAAGCATGAGGGATAAGAGTACCGACGCTGTTATTCTTTTCATTTCTGTACCTCCTTTTTTACGTGTGAACAAATTTTGGGTTACTGTAACACTCTTGCCACAATAGCGGCTGCCTGCGCACGGGTGATGTCTGCCTCCGGCATAAAGCTGCCATCATCAAAGCCCTTAATAATATCCTTGCCGTATAAGGCTTTTACCGCCTCTTTTGCATAGGGTGCAATGCTGTCTGTGTCGGTTACATCCAATTCGGTTTCACCAAAGACCGCATTTAAGCCGATAAGCGTCCGATAAAGCATTACCGCCGCATCCTGACGGGTAATTTTGTCATTGGGGTTAAACCGATTGCCGTCGCCCGTGATGATTCCTGCCTTAGAGGCAGATACAACATAATCATAATACCAGGCATCATTTGCAACATCTTCAAAGCTCTTAACTTCGTCTGTATCTTTCACAGGAAATGCAAGACATAAAATCTTTACATATTCTGCTCGTGTAATGCTTTTATCGGGGGCAAAGCTGCCGTCCGCCATGCCGCTCAGTACCTTTTTGTCACAAAGATACGCAATATCGCGGTAAGCCCAATGTTCCTCGCTCACGTCGCTGAAATTCGCCGAAGGCTGATGATTTGTTACTTTGCTCCGATCTGCCACGCCGGATACGGAAATTTTGCCGCTTCCGTTACCTCTGCTTCCGCTGCCGCTGCTGCCGCCGGAGGAGGATTGAGAGGTTCCGATCGCCGCATCAACGGCTTTTTTCAGCGCCTCCTCATCCGCATACAGCTGACCGCAAACAGCTGTTTGAATTTTGGCCTTGTCTTTTGCACTGTTATATTTGTCATAATGTAAAGCGCTTAAGTAATGATCGGTTTCTTTGTAATGCGCCGCGCGGTAAACACCTTGCAATATGGCCGTTGGCCTCATTGCATCATTGGTTGCGGACAACGTGCCCTTCCACTCCACGGCCTTGCCTGCTTCGGCTAAGTGTGCATTGACCGAAAACAGTGCAATCGCCTCGGTATCGAGGTTCAGCGCCGTGAAGGCGGCCGTTACTTCATCCTTATAACCTGCTTCTTCTAAGAAAGCAACCAGATAAATCACGGCTTCCAGCTTGTTCATATCAAAATTTTCACCCGCAAACCAGGCGCCGGCCTTGTCTTTATCGCCGATGGCGTGATATGCCCGATACAGCTTTGTGAGCTTGGCATCTGTTAATTGTGTCAGCTGACCGAAAACGGTTTTAAAGAAGGATTCGCTGCCGTTTTGCAGTTCATCGCTTGCAAACAGCAATGCAAGATTAACGCCAAACAGCAGGCTGTCCTCTGTGCCGCTTGGTGTAACGGCGCTTAAGCGATACAAGCCGCCTTCGGTTAAGCCATGACGAAAGCTTACCTTGCTGTCCAGCACATCGGCAAATGCCACAGTATCAAAAACACTGCCGCCCTGAGCGGTGATAGATGAAAGCAGCTGTTTTTGTTCTGCAGCGCTGACAAAAGAGCCTGCCGCCGCAGGACGAAGAATCAGCACAGCTGTTCTTTCGTTTTTAGCCACAGTCAGCTTGTCACCCTCAATGCTCAGGCCGCTGCCTGCCGCTGTCTGATAAAGATTCGGCACGCTGCCCATGCTGACAACACCGGTTACAGCCGCAAATTTTTCATCCAATACGAAGGCTGCCAAACCGTCATAGCTTTCCGTTATGCTTAATTCCCGATGAATGTCGGTATCTGCAGTTTTAATTTTAACTGCCTGCACATCCGTAACCTTGCCATCTTTATAAAGCAGCACAAAGGGAACGAGGGTGGTATCGCCATAGGGATTCAGAATATCCAGCGCTACACCGCCATTGGTTTTGCTGACGCTGAGAATCGTACGAATTAAAGCCGCCGGTAAAACGGTACGGGTCGCACCGCCGGCAGAAGTAAGGGTAACGCTCAGGGTAAGATACTGCCCTACCTTATCGTTATCAATTTTTTGATTAACCTTGTTGCCGAGGGGTGTTTGCGCGCCCGTCTCTGTTGCAGAAAGTGACCAGGCCACAGCCGAAGATGTCGCCTCTGTGCCGCAGGGAGAAAAGACCTCCCAAACGGCCTTAACATTTTGGTCACCTGCCACAATCCCGTCAATTTTTACATTCACCGGCAAAGGCAAAATTTCTGTCAAACTGCCGACATAAGCGTCTGTTAAGCTGACACCCGAAAGACTGACGGAGGAAAGAATGGACAGATTCGTCGTGCCCTTGGCAATTTCCTGTCTGTTTGCATACGCTTCATAAGAATTGTCAAAGGAATTAATATAAACAATTAATTCCGCATCATCACATTGAGGAATATCAACCGCCAAGGTATCGTTCCCTGCAAAGGTCACTGTGCCGCTGCCGGATACCTTACCCGTTAACAAAATGCGGCCCGCAGCCGAAATGCCGATGTTGCTGTCTGCGGTCGCCGCTTCGTAAGCCGAAGTGACCGTAACCGTATAGTCCGCTGTCACGCCGGCATCATAAACCGATGTTGCGGTCAGCTTTACATTGCCCGGCGCTGTACCGGCTGCCACGCGCAAAAAGCCGCCGTCTACCGTAACGCCTGCATTGTCAGAGCTCCAGCTGACCCCGCCGCCTAAATAGCTGACATCTGCCGTGATGGGAAAAAGGCTGTCCTTTGTCTGCGAAACCGCAACAATCTCCGGTACATTCGCCGTTATCATCGGAACTAAATCATTCGTTGCGTCCACACCCGAGTAAATTGCCAAATTATCAATATTGGCTTCTGATGTCAGCTGGTACAACCACATATCTGCGCTGATTACACGGCTGCCCACGCTGAAAATCCCCTCGGGGCTTTTCGAAGCATCCTTAAACAGCACTGTGTCCTTGTCGCGGTATACATAGGTGCCTTTAAACAAATCTAAGGTTACGGATAGCTGTGTCCAGTTTGCCGAAGGCGGAACAGAACCCCAGTTGTGTATTTCACCGTCTGTACCATCGTAGTTGCGGTACGATGTCCAGTAGGTTTCTGTTAATCTTTTTCTGTAAAGGTTGGCAAAGGCACGGCTGCCCGCACCATCACCGGCCGTCAATTCAATACCCGTTTGCCAGTTGGCATCAAATTTTAAATCCATCGAAATCGTTAATCTCTTTGCACTTCTGCTTATGCCGACGGTATCAAGCAGAGTCGATAATTTTCCTTTGGAATATTTGTTGCCGTTGGCCTCCTCTGCTACCACTGCACCGCTGTTTTGGTAAATACCGATTGGCAGGCTTGTACCGTCCAGCTTTTTTAAAGTAAGGGCGTCGGTACCGATGGTATCACCTGCGGAAAGGCTTTCAAAATCGTCATAAATTCTGACATCGCTCATGGTAACGGTTTTAGATGCCGTAATACCACCCCCGTCAGCCGTTACGGTAAAACTACCGGCCTTGACCGAAGCGCCGCTTATGTATAGCTTGCCGTCTCTCGCCGTAATGCCTGCCGGTGCACCCTGAAGGCTCAGCGCCGCATCGGGGATTGGATTGCCCGAGGCATCCCTCAGTTCATACGTTACTGCCGAAACCTTGCCCACGGGCGGCGCCAATAAAACGCTGTCACCCACCAGCTCCCCTTCTGCTGCAAACACAGCAAAGGGAACAGTTGCAAGCAGCATGATCATGGTTAATAACAGTGCTGTCAATCGTTTCATAATTTCACAATCCCTTCTTAAAATTAAGTGTTTTTATAACACAGGCAAATAAACATACACACGTGTTTATTTGCTTCTGCCATAAATTCGGTTTTCGTTCGGGAGCCAATAAGGCTCCCGAACGAAAATATGGATAAGAAAACCAATGGATTTGACAAAAATTAAATTATTTCGTTAAGGCAGGCGCCGCGGCTAAGGGCTTTACAAGCTTACCCTCCCAAAGCATAACCTTAACGCTGTCCGTTTTTGCATCAATTGTAACCTCACCGACAATGTCGCTTTCGGTGTTGCCCTCTAAGCTGATGGCGGCCGGTGTTGTTTTCACCAAACGTCCGTCTGCATCATATTCTGCAATGTGCATAACATACTTTTTCGCATACCAGGCGTTATTGGCAACGGCTGCAGAAGCTGTAACGACAGCACCGTCTGTCAGTGCGCCGGCGTAGCTGCTTACCTCTGTGCCGTTCACCTTAACGGTGTAATCGGAAACAGCCGTTGCTTCCTCAATCGGCGTACCGGAATATACGGCAATTTCGTCAATCAACGCGCCTTCGGTTCTAAGCATTTTTAACCACATATCGCTCGCATTGCCTGCGCGCATTTTATAGTTTTCAAAGAGTGTTACGCCGCCTTCTTTAACGGTATAGCTTAAATTCTCCATATCCACTTCAAAGGCAATTTCTGCCCATTCGCTGTTAGGTAATTTAGAACCCTTCCAGCAGTAATAATAGCTATTGGATGTAGAGCCGTCAGCACCCGCAGTTGTCGTCCAGCCGTCCTGCGTCAGTCTCGACCACAAATCCCCCATTACTTGCTCTGTAGAAGAATTCTTACCGTGCAGGCTCATAGCTCTTTGCCAATCACCCGTGATTTTAACCTTGGCAGAAGCCGTATAATGCTTCATGCTGCTTTGGGTTCCAACCCAGTCGGGAATCGCCACCAAATCACCGCCGCTTGCATAGTGGTTGCCGTTTGCTTCAACCGCAACGGTCGCGGTTGTGCCGCCGGATACCGATTGATACATCGTCTGTGTATGGGCAGTACCGTCAACCTCCTTTAATGTTGCGGCAGAACCTATGACCGCACCTTCTTCTAAGCTTTCAAAATCGTCATAAATGCGGTTGCCGCACATGGTAACGGTTTTGGTTGCCGTGTAATCGGCATTCGCCATTTTAATGGTAAAGCTTACTGCCGTATTGATGGCGGAGCCATCCAAAATCAAGTCATGGCCGCTGACGGTAATACCGGCCGGTGCACCAACCAGGCTCATGGTTGCGCCGTTTTCGGCCGTTTCCGCCTCGCTTGAAGCGAACAAGTCATACGAAAGCTTGGTGCGGATGCCGGCAGGCGGCGCAATGATGTAGTCATCACCGGTAATGACACCCGTTTGCGGTAAAAGCTCAGTACCGGAAAATAACTCAATATCGTCAAGGCAGGCCTCAGAGGTAATCCGGGCAATGTAATTCGCCGCAGTGACAGCAGGGTTCACCTTGTAATTATCGCAAACAACCTTATCGTTTGCCCAAATGGTATAAACGCCGTTATATAGATCAAGCACCAGCCGCAAATCTGCCCATTGCGTTGCAGCAGGCGCACCGTAAATGGTCTTTTCTGTACTGCCGCCGTTCTCATCACGGTAAGAGGTCCAAAAACCTTCAGTCCGGCGTTTTCTGTAAAAATCAACGATATCGTGACCTTGATCATCAGCAAATTTAAAAATGGTGCACCAGTCCATCAGCATCATTTTAGCTCTTGCCTTAAAGGTGATGAAACGGGTGTTTTGGCTAACGTCAACCCAGTCCGGACGGATACTTAATGTCTCCTGGCCTATACATCCGGCAAATTTGCCGCCGTCCGTATCGGTTTCAACATGAGCGGTCGTATTCTGATACATGCCTCCGTCGTACACCGTGCCGTCCAGCTTTTTCAGGGTTCTTCCGCCTATGGTAGCGCCCTGTTCAAAGCTTTCAAAGTCTTCCTGAATCCTTACGTCGCAAATCGTAACCTGTTTTGATTGGCTCACAGCTGCGTTCGCCATGGTAACGGTAAATTTGCCTGCCCGAACGGCAGAACCATCCAGCACAAGCTTGTTGTTTGCAACCGTTACACCTGCCGGGACATCACCGGAGACAGAAAGTGTTGCATCCTCCTGCACTGTGCCGCCCGCGGCATCGTACAAGGTGTAGGTTATGGCCGAACGGACGCCGACAGGCGGCGCAAACAGGTCGCTGTCGCCGACCAAAACGCCTGCTTCGGCTGCCCACACCATGGGGAACATTGTGCAGAGCATTAAAAAAGTTACAAATAATGCTGCCAGTTTTTTCATAGTCTCATTTCCTTTCTTTGAGCTTTCGCTCATTTATTGTATAAAATTTAAAGAACCGCAAAGTTATGTTTGGCAAATCTGAATCGGTCTTGCAAGCGGCTGTAAATCCGCTGTCCAAAGCATCAGCTTCAGGTCTGCCTGTTTGCCCTTGGGGTTTGTATAGCTCACACTGACGGGAGCGCTCTGTTTGCCGCCCACCCTCACTTTGGCGGTTTGGGTTTCAAACAGCTTTCCATCCACATAACAAGCCGCCGTAAGCCAAACCTCGGTTTCCTCGGCTGTGAGATTGGAAACCGTGACCGAAGCGGATAGTTCGCTGACGGTTTCTGCGGTTTCATACGGCTTCTCAAGCGCATGGCCGTTCACGGTAACCTGCATAGGCTCTGCCGCCATGCCTACGAAGGTTTCACCCCACTCCGAGAGGGGAACAATTTGCGTCAAAGGGTTCACGGCATAAGGCGTTATCACCACCGTAATCGTAGGGTCACTGACGTTTTTTGCCTTTACCGCCAATTTTTTAATACCGGCATTGGAAAATGCAGTTGGTGTGGGTGATAATTTTAAAAGCTCCGCATTTTTAATTTCCAAGGCTGCATCACAATTACTCAGCAGATAAACATACAGCCGCTTGCTGCCGCTTGCAAGAAGTGCGCTCTTTTGATCCGCACTGACGGTTGCCCCTGTGCCTAAGTGCATAAAAGAATACAGTTCGGTAATGCTTTCGGCCTTAACTTCATCCTGAATGATTAGAGTGTTAAAATCATTCAGCATCATAAAACCGCGCTCTGCCTTGGTTGCGCCGGAGGTATCGTAAACATCCGTCATATCAATAATGCCGTAACCGACCCCATCCGTCACCTTATATTCCCGTATTGGGGCAAAGCCCGCGGGATTTTGATCGGGCGCTGTGCTTGGGTTAATAACCAGGCAGTTGTTACCCTCCGCACGGTTGCGGTAATGCTCCCAGCGGCTGGCATAGTCATAGCTGTCGCGGCCCAAATCCCAAAACCAACGGATGTTTTTATAATCATACACAAAGCTGCCGACGTCCAGCTGACCGTGACCGGATTGATTATCGCCGCCCTTAAAGCCCAAATACATCCCGTCGGTACCTTTTTCGTAATCGGTTCGCATCACAAAGCTTTCTGTTGCGCCGCTGTAGTAGCTGTAATTGGGCATGTGGAAATCATCATACCCGTCTGTGTTATATAACAGCATGCTTAAAAAGTTACCGCCGTTTGCCTTCGTGTTCGTATATTGATAGTTCCCGAAGGCAGGGTTGTTAAAATACTCCGACAGCCGATAATATGAATGGGAAATTGTTGACGCTACGTTAGTGGCATCCGAAAAATTAAAGGTGCCGCGCATACCCGTCATCATAATGGGAAAATAGCCCGTAACCGCCATTCCTTCGCCATCCATTAAGCCATAATTACTGCCGCAAACGGCCGAAAGAGCCGTTTCAAAGGGTGAAAAGCAATCCATGGCGTATTGCCAGTAAGCCGTCCCTTCGGGATAAGAGCCGTTGGCATGAAAATCCTGCATGCCGTAACCCAACCCAAAAATCACCCGTTCCAAAACCTCATCGCAAATGGCGGCATAATCATCATTATCGCAAATGGCCAAAGCGCCCATCCCGGCGCCGGAGAGCAAGGATTGACACCAGTTGCCGCCCCCTACCGACCAGTGTGTTTCGCTTCTCAGCTTAGGCAGCACTGCCCGAAAGCCATGAAGCATAATAGCGTTTCTCACTGTTTTTCTTTCTGCTTCATTCCAGTGGTTATACATCCAGTCGTAGGTCATCGCCATACTCCGCATGGTATCACCCACCGAAAGAAACGACCTGCTGTCGGGATTCCATGTGGTTACGTTTTTGGAAAGATTCTCGCAGCTTTGCCAAATCCACGCTTTTAACTCTGCATTGGGCTGCAAATTATACAATAAAGCCGCCCCGGCCACATAATTGGCTGTGGCGCTGCTTGCCACCGTCAGAGGGCCGTTTTTTACATAACCTGCCACCGTGCTTTGCAGCCGTTCAAAGGATTTTTTTAAATAAGGCTCTGTTACCACATCCGCTTTCAGCTGCTCTAATTTATCATGGGTCAACAGCAAACGGGGGTGGGCTTTTGTCATAATGCTCTCCGAAAAAGAACGCTGATTGTTCTTTTTCAAATCGTTTAAAATATAGTTATCCTCCCAAAGAACCTCATCACGGGCAGACTGCGATTTTCTTAGGTACACACCGGAAATCCACAAATCGGTTCGTGTTGACGGGTCTGCCTCCAGCGCCGCAAACGCACCTCCGTCCTCTTTTTGGCTTTGGTTTAAACGGGTGTAAAACGCTACGCCTGTCATGGCATGAAAGCCAACCTGATGTCCGCTTGTTTCCAGTCCCTCATCTTCACCTATTTTAAAAACAAGCTGACGATCGGTATTACCGCCCCAATCCACCTTAAAATAGGTAAAATAATAGTCGTTAGAGCTGTAATTCGGGTTATCAGAGGACAGGTAGACCTGATAAAATCTGTCCGTACTTCGCGCAGAGCGGATATTAAACACAATTTCATCATAATCGGACCAATCGGCAAAACGCGGCCGCCAATAACGGGTACCGTCACTATCCTTATACACAAAGGTTGTCTCCGCTCCCCCTACCAGGCTTTTAGCTTCGTTAAATATCATCACATCTATGTCCGATACTTTTTGGGGAACGGTGCCGGCCGTGCCGCCGCTGTAAGAAGCCGTACAATAAACATATTTATCCTCGCCCGGATTCGGCGCCCAGACTTGAGTGCTGCTTTTTATTCTTTCGTAAGTTCCGTTTAAACTGTCACTTGCATACCAGGTAAAATAAGGTGTTTCTGTTGTTCCGTTTTGGGAGTAGTAAATATAATGCGCAACAAGCGGAGCGCCTACTCCATCGTAACATACATTAAAATCAACAATCCGTGTCGGCAAGGTTTGTTCGCCCAAAGAAACATCGTCAATCTCGGCATTTGCAATTTCTATTTTTTCAATGCGGCTGATGTTTAAAGAGCCCTTCACCATAACCTGGCGGCCACCGCAAAGCACTGTTAGGTTTCCCTCTTTTATGTCAATTAAAAGACTTTCCCAGTCCTTTGTATCCGGTTTAAAATTAACCTGTTGATAATTTTCTCCGTCATAAAGCTTTAGTAAAACATATCCGTCGGAACGGATATTTGCCAAAAGCGAAACACTCTCTGCCGCTTCGGGAGCTGAAAAAACAGCTTTTTTGCCCAAAGCGTCCAGCCAAGCCCCTTTTTCGGAAATGACCGCATCGCCTGCTATATAGCCCGGTCTTGTTCCGGCCTGCAGGCCGGAAAAATCGTACCGAACCAAAACAACGCCGACTGCAAGGGCGTTAATGCTTGTTAACAAAAGATAAAATATGATAAACAGTGCCGAAAAGCGCGTGGTAATTCTCAATTTTCTCACACATTTTCCTCCCGTTCTTTTATCTTAAAGGGAAGGCAATGTGTTACACGCCATACCGCTGATTAAAAAAGCATAGCATGTAACACCCCTTTCTTCCGGCAAGCTTACTTAGACATATATTGATTATATGCCTTCTGCATAATTTCCAGCAATCTGTCCAGCTTCATATTCTTTAAGGTTTGCTGGTACTGAGCAAAATTATCCAAAGATTCTTCACCTTGAATATAACGCATAATCATTTCTTCCGCATAAGAAGTGATATCCAGTTTTAAGGCGGCTATTTCATCCGTATCCTCTAAGCTGTACTCTAAGTTAGGTAACTGATGCTTTAAACCGTTTTCAACATATTTAGACCAGGTGAACAACGCTTCGCGCTGTGCTTCGTAGGGATAGTCCTGAACCAGCCATTCATCGGGCAGCTTAACACCGTAACCCGGTTTACCGCCCGAAGGACGGGCATGAATCGACAGTGCTTCGTAAACGGATAAACCATCGGGATTGTGGGCAATTTCATCGGTGTAAACCGGCATGTCGCCATCCATCGTATAGGTTTCACCCTCAATGCCGAAGTTGGAGAGCATTGCGCCATCCTTTGTATAGAAATAGTCTAACCAACCGGCAATCATTTCGGGATTGCGCGCCTTGGTTGTAATGACCGCCTGCGGAGGTGTAACACGGGCAACGTAAGGTGTGTATTGAGGCTCGGTACCCTTTTTAAGCACAGGGAAGGGAGCCGCCACAATTTTTTTATTGGTTTCGCCGCGGGCTGCCCAAGCGTCTAGGTAAGGTCCTATAGAACCGCCGATAAAGCCGTAAAACGCGCCGGACTGATCATCCAGTACGCGTGCTTGAGAAGCAGCGCCGTTAATGGTAGCAAATTCGGGATCTAACAAACCTTCTTTATACCAACGGTTTAAGGTGGTTAAATAGTCTTTATATGCATTCTGAGCAGGTCCGAACTGAACCTTGCCGTCATCATCAACATAAAACCCTTCACCCACGCCGTAGGCGCAGTTAAAGTGCGGAGAGTCTGCCGCCGTAATGAAATAGCCGGCCTGCAACGTCAAAGGCGCTATTGCGCCCTTTTCGTTTTTAAAGCGGCGAAGTACATTGTCCCATTCATCAATGGTTTCGGGCACTTCCAAGCCCAAATCCTCCAGCCAGTCCTGGCGAAGCATTAAACCGCCGTAAACCTTACCCGTGCCTTTGGGAAGCATACGGGGAAAGCCGTAGTAAGAACCGTCCATGGTGGAGGCCGCCTTGGCAAGCTCCGAATCGTCCTTTAAAATTTTCGCAAAATTGGGAGCGGCCTTGTCCATAATGTCGTTTAACTTAAATGCCACGCCGTCACTCAGCGCCTTGGTGGCGCCGCCCTGGTATTTAGACCAGTCATACTCAATGACATCGGTAAAATCCTTAGATGCCATCATCAGGTTAAATTTCTCGGCGCCCTGACCCGAAGGCGGATGCACGAAGGTTACCTTGATGCCGGTTAATCTCTCCATTTCCTTATACATACTGAGTTCACCCACATTGCTGACTCTTGCTGCGGAAAGCGATGGCATTTCCATCCAATAGGTAAATGCTTTTTCTTCCGGATCTCTCTGATTTTTTTCCTTGTTGCCGCAGCCTGTAAAGCAGCCGCACAGCAAACAAGCAGCCAAAACTCCTGCTACTGCTCTTTTTTTCATTTTCTTTCCTCCTGTAATTTTTGATGTAAATATTTTTAGATCAGGCACAAGTTATGGTATCCGAACCCGCTCAAAGCACCGAAAAATCAGCCTTTTC
>ERZ1035032.1088-NODE-1088-length-18186-cov-8.919696_pt1 | contig 18186 bp, 17 predicted proteins | sample MGYA00520693_ERZ1035032 | MGnify/ENA primary metagenome ERZ1035032 (study PRJEB33766, sample SAMN09781740) | gut metagenome | biome: gut microbiome | host: Homo sapiens | place: Madagascar | study: EMG produced TPA metagenomics assembly of the PRJNA485056 data... | reverse complement strand
ATTTTGTTATGCGCTATACCTTAGCTTTACTTTTAGCCGGAACAATTCTGAACGGCGGCTCAATTTTTGCCACGCCGTCAGCGGCCGAACCAATTTTACTCAAAAACAGCAATAATAAGCTTACTTTAAGCATTTATAATCAAGATTTGGCGCTGGTTAAAGACACCAGAACCGCAGATTTGAAAGCAGGCACCGCCGAAGTTGTGTTTGACGGCGTGGCTCAACAGATTCAGCCGGAAACCGCGATGCTTTACGGTCAGGATTTGAAAGTATTGGAACAAAACTACAGCTACAATGTTATTACCTACGAAAATCTGGTAAATCAGTCGGTCGGGCAAGAAGTTACAACCGTACGGCAAAATCCGCAAAACGGAGAAAATATCTTTGAAAAAGCGGTTTTAATAGGTTCAACCTACGGTCAGCCCGTACTCAAATTTCCATATGGTATTGAAACTAATTTCAGCGGCCGTATCGTTTTTGATAAAATTCCATCAGGAATCAGCGATAAACCGACTTTAACCGCCAAAATTAACAATAAAAAAGCCGGCAACAAAAATCTGTTTTTAGCATATTTGACCGGCGGACTGAGCTGGAAAACCGACTATGTTGCCACAATTACAGACAAAAACAAACTGGATTTGACCGGCTGGGTTACAATTAACAATAATTCCGGCGTGGACTATGACAATGCCAAAATTCAACTGATTGCCGGCGATGTCAATATTGTACGGCAAAACATGCAGCCGCGTCTGATGATGGCAAAAATGAATATGATCAGCATGGATGCAGGCAGCAGCGAATCAGCGGCACTGGGGGCAGTGGCTCCGGAACAGATAAGCAACTATGAACTCTATACCCTGCCGGCTATTACCAGTATTAAAGACAAACAAACAAAACAAGTAGGACTGATTGAAAAATCAGGCGTTAAATATGTGAAAGAGCTTAATTTCAATTCGCCGTTTTATTTCGGCAGCTCGTATGAATTTGAAAAAAAGCACCCAAGCATCACATATATTTTGGAAAACACCAAAAATGCCAACTTAGGCTTATCGCTGCCGTCAGGAACAATGCGTTTTTATGAAAACGACAAAAACGGCAATCTTCAGTTTATCGGCTCGGCCGATATCGGCAACACCGCCAAAGAAGAAACTTTACGCCTGATTTTGGGCAATGCCTTTAATTTGACGCTGAAAGGTAAAGTCAGTAAAGTTTCGGAAAAAGAATTGGAGCGCAAACAAAAAAATCAGTGCTACAATATCAAGCTGCTGAAAACATACACCGCCGAAACGACCATAAGCAACGCAGATACGGAAATAAACAGCGTGATTATCAACCAAAACTTTCCGGATAACTATAAAATAGTGAAAGAAAGCGCAAAAGGAAACGCAAAAAACGCTCAAATCAGACAATGGACAGTTAGTGTGCCGGCAAACGGCAAAACCGTGCTGTCATATACGGTTGAAATTCCGCAGGATACTCGTATCTGCAATTAAGGCTGATAAATTTCAGCTTCTATACCATTGCCAATAAAGCAATCAAACCGCCTCGCCCAGCCTTGGGCGAGGTATAATTTAAACATATATTTTTGCCGTTTTACAATAGGTTTTATACAAAATAAACAATTTACCGATAAAACACAAAAAGACTTTACAAGCCTTTTGTTTACAGATATTATAAACATGGAAATGCAATAGCATTTTTAGGGCGTAGCAACCCTTTTATCATCAGTCGTTAAAGCATAAACGACTTAAATTTTATATGCCGATTTTCGCTTAGAGCGGATGTCGGCTGAATAAGGCTATGCGCTGAATAAGCCGAGCCGTTTGATGATATACGGTTTGCTAACATCCGCCCGCTTTTGAATAGCGGGTTTTGTTTTACATACAACAAATTAAACGGAGGTTAGAAATATGAGTAAAAATTCTGAAAAAGGGCGTTCAATGATTGAAATGCTTGGTGTTTTAGCTATCGTCGGGGTGCTGAGTGTCGGCGGCATCGCTGGATATTCTAAAGCTATGGAAAAGTTTAAAATAAACAAAGCAATAGAAGAATATAGCTATCTGATAAACGGTATGCTTGATTATGTAGAATTTGCGCAAAAATATAAATCCGACCAAACATATGTAGGTGCCACACAAATAGCGGAAGCAGCAGGTCTTATTCCGCAAACCTGGATAAGAAGAAGCGATTACGCCGTAGATGATGCCTATGGGAACTACTTGCAAGTTTATATTAACGCTTCATCACATAATTTAGTTATAGATTTTTATTTGCAAGGAATGAGCAAAGCCGAAACCAATCAATATACACAAACATTTTCCGGCAAACTATGTACGGAAATTTTCAATAATATAGTTATTCCTTTAAATAGTGCAATTCTTAAAGCCAGCCTCTTCCGCTCAAAAAACGGAAGCAAAACATACTACGGACAATCAACTTGCTCCGGTAAAGCAAAATGTATCAGAGATATGACACTAAACGATGTACATGATACATGCAATTATTGCACCGGAGAAGACAGCTGCGCCATAACCTTATTCTTTTGATTTTCCGGTTGACTTATGGAGTGAGGCTGTTATAGAATTGGAGTGTAAACAACATAATTTTAGAGGAAAGAAAGATGAAAAATAAGCTAAGCAAAGGTCTCTCTCTATCTCTGCAAATCCTAAACATCTGATTAAAGGCACATTTTTTGCCGCTCAGCGTGTTTTTGCAGAGTTCGGCAATCACACATTCGGAAATAACACATTCAGTAGCTACTCTATAAAGGGTTATAGATTGCTTCGCTGCGCTCGCAATGACGCCGAAAGAAACAACATCGCATTTAAGGGTTTGGATGTCGTGTGTCAATACGCCTCAAAATTCTTCAAAACCGCGTATAGCGGCGCATCTAAAGCGGTTTTAACAGTCGGAGGAATCGCCGGATATTCTCAGGCAATGACAAAATATAAAGTTAACCGAACTATAGACGAATATATGCACCTGTTCAGAGGATTGATAGAATATGAAGACTCTCTAAAAAAACTTCCCGGAGCCGAAATTGACGGCACCGGTCCGGGAATTGCCGAATTTATAAAAGCATCAAATTTAGTGCCGGAAACCTGGAGAAAGAAAAGCGGCGATTATTATCTGGTTGACAGCAATGGTTTCAATTTACGCACACTATTGAGCAATAAAAGATATTTATTGGAATTATATTTAGAAGTATATCAAAAAGAAGGGTATGCCACTCGCTCTTTTTCAGGTCAATTATGCACGGCAATGTTTAGAGATGTGTTTAAACCGTTGCAGGGAACAATGTTTAATGTATGGGTACGAGCATCCAAAGGAACCGCCGTTAAATATTATGGCGAAAAATTCTGCCATAAAAACGGCAGGCAATGTCTGAGCAAGCTTACTCTGGCGGATATAAACGCCGCTTGCGACGGCTGCAAAGGCTCTGCCGGCTGTTATATCAATATTGAATTTTAAAAATTAACAGTAATATGGCAAGACGCCGTATTGTCCGTGCAAGAATTGCAAATTTGTTTCACTTTAGTAAAATTCAAGTCCTTCAGGCATGGAGTATTTTCTGTACCGCAATAGGCATCGCCAAAATAAATTGTACTATCATCCGGATAAACACGTCCTCTTTTTAATGCGCCATGCAGCGGAATAATAATGGTATTAAACAACTCAAAGCACAATTTATTATTAAAGCTCTCGGCCACATCGGCAGCGCTCCCCAATGAATAATCAATAACAATCCCGTTATATGATTCCGATTGATTTACTCTGTAATACAATGTAAGCCAATTTCCCATGCTGTCTGTAAGATAGTTGGCGTTAGGGTGCTTCCAAGTATTTGGCACTAAATTCAAGGAATATACAATATCTGCAAGATAATAAACGTTATTTTGAAAATTTGAACCTTTGGCAAGACTGTCTTTATGCTCCATTAAATTAAAAATCAACATATTAAAATCATCAACAATTTTATTAACCTTAAATTTTTCCATAGCTTTTGAATAACCGGCAATACCACCCACACTCAGCACACCAATAATCGCCAACACGCCCAGCATCTCTATCATACTGCGACCATTTTCTAAATTTTTATACATATTTTTAGCTCCATTTTATTACAAAAAAACCGCCTAAAAATGTCAAGGCGGAGGAGCTGAAAAACTGTAACTGTATCAGTCGCACTTATTCGCCGTATTATTGCTAATACGCTTATTTCGTGCACTCCCCCGAAAGGGATAGGTTTAACAGTTAAGATGTTTTTCAGACACCACAAACCATCTCTGATTTGCAATGTCAATATAACCGACTAATCAAAGTATTGCAACAAGTTTTATTTAAATATACAAAACCCCGCCGGAAGTGCGAAACCTGCGGCGGGGTAAAAAATCAAAAATTATGATTATTTTTTCATAATCACAACACCTGGCAATTCTTTGCCTTCCATCCATTCAAGGAAAGCACCGCCTGCGGTTGAAACGTATGTGAATTTTGTATCAACACCGGCATTTGCCAAAGCAGAAACCGTATCACCGCCGCCGGCAACAGATGTTAATTTGCCAGCTTCAGTCAAAGCTGCAGCGTGTTGAGCAACTTTGTTGGTAGCGTTGTCAAAAGGCTTCAATTCAAATGCACCCAACGGGCCGTTCCAAACCAAAGTTTTGCATTCATCAAGTTTTTTGTTGATGTTTTCAATAGATTTTTTACCAACATCGAGCAATGTGCCGTCAGCAGGAATTTTATCCAAATCATAAGTTGCGTGTTCAGCGTTTGCGGCAAATTCTTTAGCCGAAACAATATCAGACGGCAAAATGATTTCGCAGTTATTAGCTTTTGCAGTAGCCAAAATTTCTTTAGCTGTGTCAAGCATATCCATTTGCACCAATGAGTTCTTTTCATTGATAGCGTCTACGCCCTGAACTTTCAAGAAAGTATGAGCCATACCGCCGGCAATAACCAATTTATCTACTTTTTTAACCAAATTGTTCAACAAATCCAATTTGGTAGAAACTTTAGAACCGCCGACAATAGCCATCAACGGGCGTTTCGGGTCGTTCAAACCTGTTGTCAAAGCATTTACTTCTTCAGCCATCAACAAGCCCATTGCAGACGGACGCAATTTAGCGGCAGCCACAATAGAAGCGTGAGCACGGTGAGCCGTTGAGAAAGCGTCAGAAACATAAACATCGGCAGGTTTAACCAATTCTGCTGCCCAAGCTTCATCGCCTTTTTTCTCTTCATTGTAGTAACGCAAGTTTTCCAACAACAAAACTTCGTCAGCTTTCATAGCTTTAACGGCGTCGGCAACTTTTTCGCCGATGCAATCGTCAACAAACACAACATGTTTGCCCAAAGCTTTTTCCAATTCCGGAGCAACGTGGCTCAAAGAATTTTTAACATCGCCTTTGCCTTCCGGACGGCCAAAGTGAGAAATAACCACAACTTTTGCGCCTTTTTCCATCAACAATTTAATAGTTGGAACAGTGCGGTCAATACGAGCTGTGTTGGTTACGTGGAAATTTTCATCCATAGGCACATTCAAATCGGCGCGCAACATAACAACTTTGCCGTTCAAATTACCTAAATCTTCAATAGTTTTATATCCTTGCATTGTTTTTCCTTACATATTCATAAAAAAACTCTCCCCGCCCAAGCCAAAAGCAGCAGCACTAAGCCAACCGCTTTTCGCCTGAAACGGGGAACAAAAAATTAGCCGTTTACTTTAGCCATGTGGGCAATCAAATCCAAAACTTTGTTTGAATAACCCCATTCATTGTCGTACCAGCTGATTACTTTTACGAAAGTATCTGTCAATTGAATACCGGCTTTGGCATCAAAGATAGATGTGTGAGAATCGCCCAAGAAATCAGAAGAAACAACTGCATCTTCTGTGTAGCCCAAAATGCCTTTCAATTCGCCTTCAGAAGCTTTCTTCATGGCAGCGCAAATTTCTTCATAAGTGGCAGGTTTAGCCAAGTTGGCTGTCAAGTCTACAACAGAAACGTCCAAAGTCGGAACACGCATAGACATACCTGTTAATTTGCCGTTCAAAGCCGGAATAACTTTACCAACAGCTTTTGCAGCACCGGTAGAAGAAGGAATAATGTTGCCGGAAGCAGCACGACCGCCTCTCCAATCTTTTGCAGACGGACCATCAACAGTTTTTTGAGTAGCGGTTGTAGAGTGAACAGTTGTCATCAAACCATCTTTAATACCAAATGTGTCGTTCAAAACTTTTGCGATTGGTGCCAAGCAGTTTGTGGTGCAAGATGCGTTAGAAACAAACTGAGTGCCTTTAACATAAGAATCAGTGTTTACGCCGCAAACAAACATCGGAGTGTCATCTTTAGAAGGTGCAGACATAACAACATATTTAGCACCGGCGTCAATGTGACCTTGAGATTTTTCTTTTGTCAGGAACAAACCTGTAGATTCTACAACATAATCAGCTTTAATGTCGCCCCATTTCAAATCTGCAGGGTTCTTTTCTGCAGTAACGCGGATAGCTTTGCCGTTTACAACCAATTTACCGTCTTTAACTTCAACAGTACCGTTGAAACGACCGTGCATTGTGTCATATTTCAGCATATAAGCCATATATTCAACATCAATCAAATCGTTAATGCCGACGATTTCAATATCATTTCTTGCCTGAGCAGCGCGGAAAACCAAACGGCCGATACGACCGAATCCATTAATACCAACGCGAACAACCATATTATTATTCTCCTAAGTCAAATTGTTGTGCGGACAGCCCCGCACGGGCATATAGTTTCAAAAACTGGGCTTAATTTAGCATTAAAGATGAAATTTTCAAGTAAAATCTTCATCTAAAGTTTATAATTCATTGATAAATTGATTTATCAGCCGTACACCAAATCCGCTTGCGCCCTTTGGATACAGCGGTTTTGGCTCTTCAACCAAATCCATGCCGGCAATATCAATATGCGCCCACTTGGTCTCTTTTTTGACAAAGCGCTGTAAAAAACAAGCGGCGGTGCAAGAACCGGCGGCGCGTCCGCCGACGTTTTTCATATCGGCCACAGTCGAATCCATTTGTTTGTTAAACTCGGCATTCATCGGAAGCTGCCACAAAAGCTCTCCGCAATGCTCGCCTGCCATATTCAAAGCTTTTGCCAATTTGGCGTTATTGCTGAACAAACCGGCGTAACTATGTCCCAAAGCAATCACAATAGCTCCGGTCAAAGTCGCCATATCCACAACATATTCCGGCTTATACTCCTCTTGAATATATGTCAGGCAGTCAGCCAAAACCAAACGTCCTTCGGCATCGGTATTTTGCACTTCCACGGTTTGTCCCGACATAGAACGGAAAATATCTCCCGGACGATAGGCGCTGCCGGAAGGCATATTTTCAACCAGCCCCACCACGGCGACCACATTCTTTTGCGTTTGCTGCAAAGCCAGCGACTTCATCACTGCCACCATAGCCGCAGCACCGGCCATATCCTGTTTCATATCACCCATACCGGCCGCCGGCTTGATGGAAATACCGCCGCTGTCAAAGGTAACGCCCTTGCCTACCAGCCCAACGGTAAAATCATCGCTTTCTTTATTTCCTTTCCATTTGATAACCGCCACACGCGGCTTGTTTACCGAACCTTGAGCCACCGCCAAAGCCAAGCCGAAGCCGCGTTCTTTCATCGCTTTCTCGTCTAAAATTTTGACATCCAAACCCAGATATTCCAAACGGCGGATATCGGCGGCAAAGACTTCCGGCGTCAAATAGTTTGCCGGCTCGTTAATCAAATCACGTGCATAGCGCACAGCGTTGGCAACGCCTGAAAGCGGCTTATAATCGGTCATATCTTTTATTCCCGTAAAAATAATCCGCTCTAATTTAGGATAAAACGATTCCGGTTTGGCCGTAAAATACTTGTCAAAGGTATATGAAGCCAACTCTAGACCGAAAGCAAAATCACAAATCAACTCCTCACGATCAATCAAATCAACCTTAACTACACGGCAGTTTTTTATGCTCTTATAAATCTTTCCGGCTAACTCAGCCATTTCCAGACCAGACATTGCTTTTTTAATAACAACTGCAACAACTTGACATCCGCCCAGATTATAGACCTTTATTCCGCTTTCCTCCGTCTGTTTTTTTACAGCATCGGCCAAAATCTGTTCTTTATCCGATAAAATGCGTACGATTTCCGCTGCTTTTTCGGCAATCAAAACCTTGTCTCCGGCGGCTTTAATATTTTTTCCGGTAATAAATTCAACCATGGCAATCTCCTTTACAGCATAATATAATATTTAGTCACTTATCCAGTAATTACACTTTTTTTATAAAAAATGGTAGACATTTTTTTATTTTATTTATATACTTTAGACAAAAGATGCGTAGGATTTAAAAATGGGACAAAAAGGTAGTAAATACGCAAGAAAGCACTTGCTGCTGCAGACTGAAACAACCGCACAGAAGTCTGAACGGCAACAGCAGGCTCTGAAAGCAAAACTCTCTGATGACAATCAGATAATCTGGGATATATTATGCGAGCCTAATAACTTTGAAGAAAGATTTCTTAAACTTTCATACCCTCAGCAGATTTTGATGGTGGTAACGCTGCATGATATTGTAAAAAATCAAGAAAAAAATCCGCAGCACGGCACAGCAGCCAAATTTGCCGATTTAGCCGAAGAACATTTGGAAAAAATTCATCTTTTGACTGACTCGCACATAGATAACGGCAATTTTGAACCGCTGGCCGATGATGAAAAACGTATCATCCGTATGGATTGCTATGGCAGAATAAATAAACGTCCCGACCACCAGCTGAGCCCACTATACAAATATTTCAATACTCCTAAAAACGCCGTAACGGCCAAGTTTTCGGAATATGACTTAGATAGTTCTCCGAGCTGGCGCGTTTTCAGGCAATTTGAAAGCTTCCGCACTATCGCCTCCAAGATAAAATATTATCTTTATAAAAAACAAATAAATCCGGATGCCTTAAAAGTTATGACCGTCAATGACTACTGCGATGTGATTTACCAAACTTTTAAGCCGAACAGCGATAATTTGGCGGCAAATTTTATTGACAGACAAAAAAATATTCGGGTGCGTTTAATTAAAACTTTTATTCGCCATTGCGGCTCAGACTTTGAACGACAGCTTATCCGCAAAGGAAGTGACCCGCGCTGCGCTGCCTCACTTTGCAACGCAATGAAACGTTTTGGCCAAACTGATATCAACACGCTGATTGTGACAGAAACCAATTATACACCGCGGATTTTAACCGATTTGAACCATGCCGGCTATGATATATCAGATATAAATGTCGGTGATGCCATTCCGCAGGCCTTCGTGAATAGGCTGATTGATGAAAATAAAGGCTTTTTGCTTTTAGCCCGCGATGAAAAAGGCGCGCCTTTGGATAAAAGCTCTTTACCAAAGCTGGAGCTGCACCACAAACACGCCGTGCAGTTTACAGCCTGCAACGGCTATTTAGCCAGAGCAAACTATCCGCATAATCTTTTGCTGGTAGATGCGCCGATGCACCGCAACTATTATCATTTGTTTGACGCAGTTTATAAACAAAATCAGATGAACAACTTTTATCAACGGCTTAATGCAAACAATCCTTATATGGTGTCTATTTTAGGTTTTAACGAGCAGGACAGTATTTATTTTGATTTTGAAAAAACCGCGGTTTTCCAAAAACGCGAAGCAGCAGACAAAGCCAATGTGGTAAATTATCTGCAAGAAATGGAACAACGTATGCAAAATGAAATTACTATTGCCGAAAAATATAATATCCCTTATAATAATACGGCAATTCAGAGCAGCAGCAACGGTTTGAACCTGCTGACCGAAAAAATGGGAAAAAATTCTGAAAATTTACAGAAGTTTTCTAAATGGCTGGCATCTCAACGTAAAAATAACAGCAGAAGGTAAAATATGGTTAATTTTTCAGAACAGCTCAAAAATCAAAACCTCAGCGCCGGAGAAAAATTGGAACCGGAAGCCTTGATTGTGGCGCAAAAAATTTTATTCGGCATGGGCTTAAACAGCATTCCACAGTCATATTCCGATTTTTTGAAGAAATATAACGGCATAAAAGCCAACGGCGCCTATTTGTTTGGGGCTACGGTCGACGAGGAGCTGGATATCATAGATTGCAACGAACAAATGTCCAAACCGGACGGGACTTTGCTTTTGGGCTATAACGACTTTGATTTGCTGGTCTTTAATTTTTCAAATAAGCAATATCAAATTGTTGACAGAGAAGATATGAAAGTGCTAGACAGTTATCCGGAATCAGAAATGGACTATGCGCTGGCGCAAATTTTTAATGTATAGTGAACAAAAAATGAGTAATATTTATCAAAACACCTCCGAAAACATTGCCAAAGCTGCAGAAATTATCAAAAACGGCGGATTAGTGGCTTTTCCGACCGAAACGGTTTACGGACTGGGAGCCAATGTATATAACAGCAAAGCGGTTGCCAATATTTTTGCTGCCAAACAGCGGCCGCATTTTGACCCGCTTATTTCTCATATTGCGGAAATTGATTTTTTGAAAGAATATGCAGCAACAGATGAGCGTGTTTTTGCACTGGCTAAGCATTTTTGGCCAGGACCTCTGACTTTTGTCCTACGCCGGATAGAAGAAAATCCCAGTATTGATTTGGCTTGCTCCGGACTGCGCACCCTGACCGTGCGTATGCCGCGCCACCCGATTGCCCTTGCTCTGATTAAAGCTTCCGGTGTGCCGATTGTGGCGCCTTCCGCCAACAAATATCAATCCATAAGTCCGACCACGGCTCAACATGTGGCCGACGGCTTGGGCGATAAGGTTGATATGATTTTAGACGGCGGAGCCTGCAGCGTCGGTGTAGAATCTACCATTATAGACCTGACGACAGACAAAGTTGTACTGCTGCGCGCCGGCGGCACCGCTAAAGAAGATATTGAAGAGTTTTTAAATGAAAAAGTGCTTATTTCCGCCGGTAATCCGGAACTTCCGACTGCTCCGGGGCAGCTTCTGCGCCACTATGCACCAAAGCATACTTTGCGGATTAACGCCGAAAAACCGGAAGCAGACGAATTTTATATTGGTTTCGGCAAATTAGACGGCGACTTAAACCTCAGTCCAAGCGGCAGTTTAACCGAAGCGGCCGAAAACCTGTTCGCTTATATGAGGCTGGCCGACGCGCAGGATAAATTTACCAAAATCGCTATGGCGCCGATACCGAAAAACGGACTTGGTTTGGCAATTAACGACCGTATCAAACGCGCATCTTATAAATAGCTTTACATATTTTTCAAAGCTAAGGTTTCAAGCTCTTTGAGTTTGTCACGATATACCATGGCCTGCTCAAATTCCAAATTCTGAGCCGCTTCTTTCATCAGTTTGGTATATTCCTTGGTCATCTTTTCTATATTCTTAATTTTTTCGACATCTTTGCTTTCGTCTTTAACGAAATCGGTTTCAGTCATTTCTTTTAAGGTAGAAGAAATGCTTTTCTTAATTGTCTGCGGTGTAATACCGTGAGCAATATTATATTCGGTTTGTTTTTTGCGGCGGCGCTCAGTTTCTTCTAAAGCAACTTTAATAGAATCCGTCATCTTGTCAGCATACAAAATCACCCTGCCCTCAGCATTGCGCGCTGCCCGCCCGATAGTTTGAATAAGCGAACGGGTAGAACGAAGAAACCCCTCTTTATCTGCATCCAGAATCGCCACCAGTGAGCATTCAGGAATATCCAAACCCTCGCGCAAAAGGTTGATGCCGACCAACACGTCAAACACACCCAAACGCAAATCGCGGATAATTTCTATACGCTCCAAAGTGTCTATGTCTGAATGCATATAACGGACTTTGACACCGTTGTCTTTGAGATATTCGGTTAAATCCTCAGCCATTTTTTTGGTCAATGTTGTCACCAAAACACGCTCGCCTTTGGCTGCAGTTTTGCGGCATTCTTCCATTAAATCGTCAACCTGATTTTCGACCGGACGCACAATACAAAGCGGGTCGGTCAAACCGGTTGGACGGATAACCTGTTCCGAGAATACTCCTTTACTCTGCCCCATTTCCCATTCTCCCGGGGTGGCCGAAACAAAGATGGTCTGCGGGCGCATTTTATCCCATTCTTCAAACTTCAGCGGACGATTATCCAAACATGACGGTAGGCGGAAACCATAGTCCGACAGCGTCATTTTACGGTTGCGGTCACCGCGGTACATTGCCCCGATTTGCGGAACGGCGATATGGCTTTCATCAATAAAAAGCAAAGCGTTTTTCGGAAAATATTCAAACAAAGTCGGAGGCGGCTCGCCGGGGGCACGTCCGGTTAGGTAGCGCGAATAATTTTCAATGCCTTTGCAATGCCCTGTGGTGTCCATCATTTCCAAATCAAAGCGCGTACGCTGTTCCAAACGCTGAGCTTCCAGCAATTTGTCTTCGGCCTTAAATTGTTTTAAGCGTATTTCCAAATCTTCTTTAATATGCGTCATTGCCTGTGACAGTGCCGGACGCGGCGTTACATAGTGATTGGCCGGATACACGGTTATTTCATCAAGCTGGCGTGTTTTTTTGCCGGTCAAAACATCAAATTCATAAATCTCTTCAATTTCATCGCCGAAAAATGAAACTCTCCACGCCCTATCTTCATAGTGCGCCGGAAAAATATCCAAAGTATCACCCTGCACGCGGAATGTGCTGCGCACAAAATTAAGGCTGCAGCGCTCATACAGCAACTCTGTCAAATGCCGATTGACATCGTGAATATCCACCACATCGCCGACTTTAAGCCGGAACACCATAGATGAATACGACTCCATGCTGCCCAAACCGTAAATACACGACACAGATGCAACAATAATCACATCGCGTTCTTCCAAAACATTACGCGTGGCGCCGTGGCGCATACGGTCTATTTGCTCGTTAATTGCCGAATCTTTTTCTATATAAGTATCGGTTTTCGGAATGTAGGCTTCAGGCTGATAATAATCATAGTACGACACAAAATATTCCACGCGATTATTTGGAAAAAACTCTTTCATTTCCGAATACAGCTGCGCCGCCAAAATTTTGTTAGGTTCCATAATCAACGCCGGACGCTGACATTGTTCAATGATTTTCGCCATAGTAAAAGTCTTGCCGGAGCCGGTAACACCTAGCAAAACCTGATTGCGCTCACCGCGTTCAACTCCTTCGCACAGCTCTTTTATAGCCTGCGGTTGATCCCCCGACGGTTCAAACGGACTTTCGATTTTAAACTTCAAATCTTTCATTTTCTTAATATCGATATTGATAGAATGAACGCAGATATTCGACAATCTGCTTTCTATCACTTAAAGTTTCTTTATCCAGCTTATCCGGAAGCGGCTGGTTCAAGCTCCGCGCCAAAGCCCTTTCCGATTTATTGACTGAGATAGCATACGCTCTTAAATCTCTATCCGAATAATTATCCAGCATATATTGCAAAGATTTATCAGCCGGATGCATCATATATGCAATTTCATCAGGAGAAATAATATTTTGATTTCCGATATCTGCCTTTGATGTTTCTTTATAAACCCGCTTACGCGTGATTGTACCGGCGTCCGCATTTTGCGCTATAAATAAACTTAATAAAAAAAACAAACAATATTTCATCTTTCTGCTCCGATTATTGCAAACTTTTCAGTGTGTCATCAATAGTCTTTTCAATATCTACATTCGTTAAGGCATCAAAATTGCGTTTCACTTTGTTAAAAGACTGTTCCGTATTTCTTTTCAAATCATCATATCCCTGCAGCCATTCCATATCAAACATATCCGAATCATTTGTCGGCACCGGTCTAGGCTTGGCTGAGTTTTGCGAATCGTCATCTGCAAGAAATGCGCTGATTTTTTCAAAAAAGCCGCCTTCGCTATCGCTGTTTTGAGCCGCAGCCGCCCGCTGCGAAGCTTCTGCTTCCGCTTTTCGGCGCGCTGCTTGCCGCTGTCTGATTATTTCATTCTGACGTTCCATTTCGGCAATCATCTGCGCCTGCAATTGATAAGCATCATCTTGATTTTTGCGCTGTTTGCCGTCTGTTTTATTGATTTTAACCGTGTTGTTGGAAGTTGTCCATGGATTAGCGGGCAAACCTCCTGCCGACACAGAGCTGGCAAGCGCAAAATAAGTCACTAATCCGACAATAAAAACTTTCATCATACCCTCGCAAAACCGATATATTTTTTATTTTAACATAAAAGAAAATAAATGTCAGTCTTTTTGTTTTTTATTTTCCGGCTTTTCATGTTTTGCTTTTTTGCCGGCAGTTTCAGGCTCTATACCGTAAGCACAGAAAGTTTTGTCTTTGACTTCCGACTTTTTAACAATATAGGCCGGTGTGTTTACAACCGTGCAATTAGCCGGAATATCTTTTATTACAATAGCATTTGAGCCTATTTTTACATTTTTACCGATAGTAATAGGTCCCAAAATCTGAGCTCCGGAACCAATTGTAACATTGTCGCAAACAGTCGGATGCCGCTTTTCGAGTTTTTTGCCGTTTTCATCATAAAATTTGCGGCCGCCCAAAGTCACATCGTGATACAGCGTTACATTATTGCCGATTTCGGCTGTTTCGCCGATAACAACCCCCATGCCGTGATCAATCATAAAGCCTGCACCGATTTTTGCTCCCGGATGAATCTCTATACCGGTAAAGAATCTGGCTACCTGCGAAAGAATCCGCGCAGCCAGCAAAAAATTGCGCTGCCACAGAGCATGCGAAAGCCGATGCATCATAATTGCATGCAAGCCAGAAGAGCAAATAACAGCCTCCAACTTGCTGCGGGTTGCCGGATCTCTATCCATGATTGCTTGAATGTCTTGTAAAATTATCTTGTAATTTGAATTCATTGTGTGATATATTCCTATAAAATTAACAATTTTTATTTAATGTAACACATTATATGTTAAATAAAAGTAATAAAACAGGAAAAAATATGGTAGAAGTTTTATTTAACGGCCATGCCGGCCGTCTGGAAGGCAGATATTATAAAAGTGAACGCCCGAATGCGCCGGTTGCATTGATTTTGCATCCGCATCCTCAATACGGCGGAACAATGAATAATAAAGTTGTTTATACGCTGTTTAGCTGCTTTAAGGATTTAGGCTTTTCGGTTTTACGTTTTAATTTTCGCAGCGTCGGCCGCTCGCAGGGACAGTTTGAAGACGGTCCGGGCGAACTTTCGGATGCCACAATTGCTCTGGACTGGCTGCAAAATATGAATCCGGACGCTAAACAATGCTGGATTGCCGGATATTCTTTCGGGGCTTGGATTGGTTTGCAGCTTTTAATGCGCCGTCCGGATATAAATAATTTTATTGCCGTATCTCCTCCGGCTAATGAAAAAGATTTTTCATTTTTGGCACCGTGTCCGGCTTCAGGATTGATTATTCAAGGCGGCAAAGACGAGATTGTCAACCCGTATCAGGTTGAATCCATGGCGCACAAACTCAACCAACAGCGTAATGTCGACATTGACTTTGCCCTGATTGAAGACGGCGATCACATGTATAACAACCACTTGGGTGATTTATATAAAGTCAGCGGACAATATGTTATCAGCGCTCTGCAGCGCCGCTCGCCGCTAAAAAAACGCCGCGGCCGCCGCAAAAAATCAGAGCTGGACGACGATTTGCTGCTGGAAGGTCCTGAAGATGAGGAAATCTTAGACAACGATATTGATGATGAAGATGATTTGAACAGCGAGGAATAAAGTGAAAGCAACCATAAAAAATGTTTTTTCATCTGCAAAAACAAATCCGGCTCCTTTGAATACTGACACTAAAAACTCAAGCACATTCGGCGAAAACTTAAAAACCGTTTTTTTAGCGATTTTTATTGCTTTGATTATACGCAGTTTCTTCTTTGAACCGTTCCGTATTCCATCCGGATCAATGTATCCAACCCTGCGCGTCGGTGACTATTTGTTTGTCAGCAAATATACTTACGGCTATTCGCGCTATTCTTTTCCGGCCGGATTACCGCTGTTTGAAGGGCGCATTTGGTACACTCAGCCGCAGCGTGGAGATGTAGTGGTATTCAGACCGACAAATAAGCCGCGCACCGATTTTATCAAACGTATTATCGGCTTACCCGGCGATAAAATTCAAGTCAAAGAAGGCCGACTTTATATCAATGATAAAATGGTAGAAAGAGCCGAAACAGACCGCTATGTGATTGATGAATATGTAGAGATTCCGGAATTTTACCATCAATATACCGAAACTCTGCCTGAAGGCAAAGAGCATAAAATCATTGAAATTTCCGACAGCGAGCGCATTGTTGACAACACCGATGTGTTTGTAGTACCGGAAGATTCTTTCTTTATGATGGGCGATAACCGCGACCGCTCGGATGACAGCCGCATAAGCGTCGGTTTTGTTCCCAAAGAAAATCTGGTCGGCAAAGCCCGCTTTCTTTTCTTTTCTCACAATGACAAGGGCGAAATTTACGAGCCTTGGACATGGTTTAAGGCTGTTCGTTGGAATCGTTTTTTCAAAGGAATTTACTAATAATGTCTCAGCTGGAAGATATTTTGCAATATCACTTTCATAATCAGCATTTGCTGACGCAGGCTTTAACTCACAGCAGCGTGACAAATAATGAACACCGCAACTATGAGCGGCTGGAATTTTTGGGCGACAGAGTGCTAGGAATGACAATGGCGCATCTGCTGTTTAAAATGTTTCCGGATGACAGAGAAGGCCAGCTCTCGCAACGCCATGTCAAACTGGTATGCGCTGACACGGTGGCAGAAGTCGCTCTGAAATTGCATCTTAATGACTATATAATAGCAAAAGACAAAGAAACAGTCAAAAGTACAAATGTGCTATGCGACGTGGGAGAAGCAATTATCGGCGCTATATATATTGATTCTGATATTGAAGAGGCCATTGCTTTTGTGGAGCGCAACTGGAAAGATTTGATAGATAAATCCGACAACGGCTCGCAAAAAGACTTTAAAACTCGATTACAGGAAAAATTTCATACTTTGCACCTGCCATCTCCGGTTTATGAACTTCTTGCCAAAGAAGGCAGCGAGCATGAGCCATCATTTAAAGTAAAAGTTACACTCAATGATGAAACGTTTGCGTTCGGCAAAGGCAAAAATAAAAAAGCCGCCGAACAGCAAGCTGCCGGTAATCTTTTGAAAATTATGGATAAATAACATGAAAAAAACTCGCTGCGGATTTGTTGCTTTAATAGGCGCGCCAAACGCCGGAAAATCAACCATAACCAACAACTTCGTCGGTTCCAAGGTTTCGATTGTTTCACCCAAAGCTCAAACCACCCGCACCACCATAAAAGGCATAGGTATATATGACAACACACAGATAATCTTTTTAGACACGCCTGGGATTTTTGCCCCGAAACGCCGTTTAGACAGAGCCATGGTAGCTTCGGCGTGGAATGGATTTGGCGATGCTGATATAAATGTATTGGTGGTTGACGCCAAACGCGGAATGAACGAAGAAACATCGGCGATTATAGATGAACTTATTAAGCGCGACGCCCACGCGGTTTTAGCCTTTAATAAAATAGATTTGGTATCGCAGGAACGGCTTGAAGAACTCAAGGAAGAATTTGAAAATTTGTTTCAATTTGATGCCGTATTTATGTTTTCTGCGCAATCCGGTGATCATATAACCGAATTTTATGAATATCTGGCTGAGAATCTGCCCGAAAGTCCGTGGTATTATCCGGAAGAGCAGATGTCGGATATGCCGCTGAAATTGCTGGCCGCTGAAATTGTACGCGAAAAGTTGTTTTTGAATCTGCGGCAGGAACTTCCCTACGCGCTAACGGTTGAACCTGAATTATGGGAGCATAAAACTGACGGCTCTATCCGTGCCGAAATGACAATCTATGTGGAACGCGACAGCCACAAAACCATAATTATCGGCCATAACGGAGCTATGATAAAAAAAATCGGACAAGCCGCGCGACTGGAACTGGAAGAACTGCTGGAAGAGCGCATCCACCTGTTTTTATTTGTAAAAGTACGAGAAAACTGGAGCAATGACCCTGCCCGCTATAGCGATTGGGGCTTGAATTTCAAGTCATAGCCGCAGCTTTGAACAAAATTGCTAAATCCTTGAGTTTTCAAGGATTTTATTTTTACAATTTAAAATTATTTTTATTTTTCAATATGTTAAATATAAGGT
>ERZ1035032.1070-NODE-1070-length-18400-cov-7.424857_pt1 | contig 18400 bp, 15 predicted proteins | sample MGYA00520693_ERZ1035032 | MGnify/ENA primary metagenome ERZ1035032 (study PRJEB33766, sample SAMN09781740) | gut metagenome | biome: gut microbiome | host: Homo sapiens | place: Madagascar | study: EMG produced TPA metagenomics assembly of the PRJNA485056 data... | reverse complement strand
TGTCCTCCGCAATACCTATCATCACATTCAGATACTATCCTTATAAACAAAGAAGCTGACCTTTTGGGTCAGCCTCTTAATTTTATCTATCCGTATCTGCCCTACAAACCGTGATATGTTATCAAGCGTGCTCAGTGTCAGCGGTGCATACATCATTTAAAATAAATCGTTTGCCAGCATCTACAGAGTTGTTTGCCGATTGTGGTATCGAGCCGGCCTGCTCTCTGCTATGCAAATATAGGGTACAAAAAAACGCCGGAAATGACGATTGCATTTCCGGCGTTATGATGAACAGCGCTAAAGCGCTATCTGGAATTATCTGTACTGAGCGAACTCGATATCCTTCTCAGCGCGAGCCTTGAGCTCAGCGTTTGCGCTAGCCTTCTCAAGATATGTCTTGACGTCAGCAGCCTTACCCTGGCGGGCAGCGATGATAGCGCGGAGGTAGTTAGCTCTAGGGCACTGGCACTTGAGAGCGGCAGCAGCCTCAGCTGGTTTGCCTACGAGTACATCAGCGAGGGCCTCGTTGAATGAGTTTGTACCCTTAAGAGCGGCAGCAGCCTTCTCATAGTTACCGTTGAGAATATCGACTACAGCCTGGTTCTCTTTAGCACCTGCAGCAGCGAATGACTTCTGTGCAGCAGCGAGGTCACCCTTACGGAGAGCGATGACACCCTTAGCGTTCTCGAGGTCAGCATCTTTGGTCTGAACCTTAGCGAATGCGTTCTCAGCAGCCTTGAGGTCGTCTGTATTGAGGTAGAGTACGCCGAGGTTGAACTGAGCGCGGTCGCTGTTGTATTTCTCGACAGCCTTATTGTAGAGAGCCTCTTTTGTCTTGGCGTCTCTTACGAGAGTAGCAGAACGGAGGAGAGCCTCTTCGTCAAGAACATCGCTGTTCTCTTCAACGAGCTTGAGGAGCTCATCCTTGGTGTAGTTCTGATATTCAACGTTAGCGATGAATCTTGCACGACGGAGTTCAGGGAGAACCTCTTTCTTAAGAGTTGTGTAAACCTCAGACATGTTCTTGATCTCGCTCTCACGAACAGCAGGATCGCTGTACATAGAAAGAACGCGTATGATAAGATCCTTATCCTCGATGTTAGACTCAGCAACGAGCTCCTGGAAGCCTTCCCAGTCCTGACCTACGCTCTTGACAGCTGGATCAGAAACCTCTTTGCCCTTAACGACCTTGCTCCAAGCCTTGTCAGCGCTCTTGGAACGCTTGTCAGAAAGTTTGGCGTTCAGGTCCTGGCCACCATCTGGAGATGCGTATGCAACAACCTCAGTTCCCTTGAGGGTCTTTCTGTCGTTGTTCTTGATCTCATCGAGAGCTGCCTGGAAATCCTTGATAGACTCTGATTTCAGCTCTTTGCTGCGGACATCAGCAGAATTGATAGTGTAAAGAATCTGGCCTTCAGCGGTCTGAGGGATAACCTCCTGGTAGTTGTCAGCCTTGTAAGCTACTGAACCGAGACCCTCGCCGATACCAACGAGCATGTAAGTTGTGTTTGCTCCGTCAGCAACCTTCTTTACAGGAAGGTCAACTGATTTCTTCTTGTATTTTACGACACCGCGGAGTTCGAGGTGAGACTGCTCCATACCCTTTACATAGTCGAAGTGAACTCTTTCTGTAACGGTCTGGCCGTCTGAAGAAACTACGGTGTAGTTGTCCTTAACTTTTTCGCCCTGATACATGAATGGAGTCATAGTAACCTCGCCTCCATCATAAACGAGAACTGGAGTAACCTCGAGGATAGCCTTCGGATGGAAGTAATCAGCAGGATAGGTTACAGATACAGTTGCGTCGATTTTACCGGCTACAACTTCAAGTGGTGAAGGATCGCAGTTTACGATAACGCTATCTGCCATCTCAGCCATCTTCTCAGGAGAAGCACAAGCGACAGCTGCAAGTCCCATGACTGCGACTGCCAATGATTTGATTTCCTTTCTCATGATTGATAAAATAAATGTTTTTTATAACTGAATTGTAAATTTCTCCAAATTTTGCGCCAAGTTACTAATATTTTTGCGATTTTCGATGGCATGGCTTTATAATTTCAATCGATTTTGTAACTTTGTCTTGATATGGACACACAAGACTTACAGAAACTTAAAAACAAGTACGACATAATCGGTAACGATCCGGCCCTGAACAGGGCTCTGGAGATGGCTGTGGCTGTGGCTCCGACAGACCTTACTGTCCTTGTGACAGGTGAAAGCGGCGTCGGAAAAGACAATATTCCTAAGATAATCCACCAGTTCAGCAGGAGGAAAAACGCAAAGTACTTTGCGGTGAACTGCGGAGCGATTCCGGAGGGTACCATTGACTCGGAACTTTTCGGTCATGAAAAAGGCTCTTTTACCGGGGCAATCGAGGCCCGCAAGGGTTATTTCGAGGAAGCTGACGGCGGTACGCTTTTTCTGGACGAGGTGGGTGAATTGCCGCTTTCTTCCCAGGCCAAGCTCCTCAGGGTGCTGCAGTCCGGGGAGTACATCCGTGTCGGTTCGTCGAAAGTAAGCAAGACAGATGTGCGCGTCATAGCCGCTACCAATGTCAATCTGATGTATGCCGTCTCACAGGGAAAGTTCAGGGCTGATCTGTATTACAGGCTCAATGCCATCCAGATTACCATGCCTGCACTCCGAGACCGCAAAGAGGATATCTATCTGCTGTTCAGGAAGTTTACTTCGGATTTTTCTGAAAAATACGGCATGAGCAAGATAACATTGACACACGATGCGATAGAACTTCTCACCAAATATCGCTGGCCGGGAAATATACGACAGTTGCAGAACGTCGCCAATACCGTGTCTGCGCTTGAGGGTCAGAGGCTTACGCCGGGTCTCACGAGGTGCGAGGTCGATGCCGGGACACTTGCGTCGTATTTGCCGAAAGATGAGACTGAGTCAATGCCGGTGCAGTATAAGCGTGAGGGGAGCACTATCAATGATGATGAAAAGCAGGAGATATACAAGGCCTTGTATGCTCTCAATGCTGAAGTCAACAAGCTGAAGGCTATTGTCGCTTCCGGAAATTTCCGTCAGGCCGCCGAGCCGGTGCATGATGACAGGAAGACATTGGCACCTCCAGCTTATGACATGGGCGGAAGTTATGTGTCCAAGCCTGAACCTGACTGGGCCGCAGATAATCAGGATGTTGATATTCAGGATCATAGAGAGGAGGTGAAGGAGGCGGAGAAACTTGACAACTGCTCGATTGAGCAGGCTTATCAGGATATGATCCATAAGGCTCTGGAGAAGTATAACGGAAACAGAAAGAAAGCCGCCAAGGAACTCGGAATCTCCGAGAGGACATTGTACCGCAAGATATCCAGGGACGGAAAAGATGCCAAGGCGGGCGAATAAAGCATTGAAAGGATGATAATCAGAGGACATAGAAGTATTTTGGCATTGACAGGCATCGTCCTGTCATTGATATTTGCCGCGCTGGTGGTTCACTCCTGCGGAATATATTCATTTACAGGAACTTCCATTCAGCCGGATGTCAAGACGGTCACTATAAACTATTTCGAATACAAGGCTCTCAAGGTGAATCCTACGTTGAGCAACAGCCTGACCGAGTCGCTTAAGGACAAGTTTCGCAAGATGACCCGTCTGGAACAGGTGGATATGGACGGAGACCTGGAGATTATGGGTTCTGTAACGGGATATGATGTGAGGGCTATGGCCGTGACGGCCAATGAGGTAGCTGCGCAGAACAGACTTACGGTCACGGTCCGCATTGACTTTGCGAACAGGAAGTATCCGGAGGATGATTTCCAGAGCAAGTCGTTTTCCGCTTATGCCGACTATGACTCCACGCAGTCTCTTGATGCTGTGGAGAGTACGCTCTGCGATGAGATTATCGAGAAACTCTGCGAGGATATTTTCAATGCTACTGTAGCTAACTGGTAATGAGTATGGAGCAGAAAGCTATAAATCTCAAGTCATTGACAATGGATGAGTTGGCAGGAGTTGTCAATCTTTATCCGTGGTATGGTGCGGCGAGGAAGGAACTCTGTCAGCGCATGGCAGGAATGGGCGGCGAATCCTGGGGCGTGTCCCAGTTTTCCGACCAGGCGATGTATGTCGGGGACAGGGGAATGATTGCCGAGATAATGAGGCAGGGAAAGAGCGATGATTACGCTGACAAGGATCTGGAAAGTCTGCTCGGAACCTACATTGACGAGAAAAAACGTGAGGAGAACTCCAAGGCGGAAAACGAAGGCAGGAAGGTACATGTGGTCGGAGGCGATTTCTTTTCACAGAATGACTATGAGAAAGTCAGAAGAGCGGAAGACAATGTGTTTGTTCCTCAGCCGATAAAGAAAAAGGCCGGACAGGAGTCTCCTGAGGGCGGTCCGGGACTGGATTTCTGCACGGAGACATTGGCTCAGATTTATGCGGAGCAGGGATATTTCGAGCAGGCGAGGAAAATTTATGCTAAACTAATTTTGGCATTCCCGGAAAAAAGTGCTTACTTTGCATCCCTTATTAAAGAATTGGACAAATTGATAAATAATCAATCATTATGAACATAGTTTTTACTATTCTTGTTAGTCTTGTTGTTATCGCAAGTATTCTGCTTACTATCGCAGTCCTTCTTCAGAACGGAAAAGGCGACAGCATGGCAAGTAACTTCGTTGCAGGCAACCAGACTTTCGGTGTAAGACAGACTGCCAATATCCTTGAGAAAGTTACATGGGGTCTTGTTGCATTTATCGTTATCGTATCAGTTATCTCTTCATTCACTATGGGAACTGCTGGTGCTCAGGTAGATATCACCAATAAGATCGAGGGTGCGGCTACAGAACAGCCTGCTTTCCCTTCAGCTCCATCTCAGACAGCACCTGCACAGCAGGCTGATACCAACGCTGCAGAGTAATAATCTGACAAGATAAATCTCCGGACATGACAAATTGTCAGTAATCCGGTTCGGGAATATAATTTGAACTATAGCCGTTTGTTCTTCGGAGCAGACGGCTATAGCCCGTTAGAGGTATTGCCGCTCCCGAGGTCAGTGCCTCGGGTGGTTCCGGAAACAAAAAGGAGATTTATTATATGGATAACTACAACATGCAGAACAACGGATCCTCCGGGAAATTGGAATTCCTGAGCAAGTTCGCCACCAATCTGAATGAGAGGGCGGCTGCGGGGAAACTGGACCCGGTGATCGGCAGGGATGAAGAGATAAGGCGAGTCCTTCAGATACTTAGCAGAAGGACCAAGAATAACCCTATTCTGGTCGGTGAACCAGGTGTAGGTAAGACCGCTATTGCAGAGGGTCTTGCACAGAAAATCGTAGATGGCGCTGTCCCTGAGAACTTGAAGGACAAACTGGTCTATTCGCTTGATATGGGTGCACTTATAGCAGGTGCGAAATATCAGGGTGAGTTCGAGGAACGTCTTAAGGGCGTAGTCAAGGATGTGGTCGACAGTCAGGGACAGATAATCTTGTTCATTGATGAGATCCATACCCTCGTCGGTGCCGGCAGGGCATCAGGCGCTATGGATGCTTCCAATATTCTCAAACCTGCATTGGCAAGAGGAGAACTGAGGACCATCGGTTCCACTACATTGGACGAGTATCAGAAGTACTTCGAGGCTGATAAGGCATTGGAAAGAAGATTCCAGATGGTTATGGTCGATGAACCTACGCCGGCTGAATCCATCGCCATCCTCAGGGGACTGAAGGAAAGATATGAGAACCACCATAGGGTACGTATCGAAGATGATGCGCTTATTGCCGCCGTGAACCTGTCCCACAGGTATATCACAAGCAGGTTCCTTCCGGACAAGGCCATTGACCTGGTCGATGAGGCCGCTTCAAAGCTTCGTCTTGAGATGAACTCGGTGCCTGAGCCTATTGATGAACTCAACAGCCAGATCAGGCAGCTTGAAATCGAGAAGGAAGCCATTAAACGAGAGGGCGTGTCCCTCAAACTTGAGAACATCGAGTCCCAGTTGAAGGAACTTGGTGAGAAGAAGGCAGTCCTCATGAAGAAATGGGAAGAGGAGAAAGGTATCCTTTCAGGTATCCAGACTGCCCGCCAGCAGCTTGAGGAGTACAAGATACAGGCTCAGGCCGCTGAAAGGAGCGGTGACTATGGCAAGGTCGCAGAGCTGCGCTATGGCCGTATGGCAGAGGCCCAGAAGAAGATTACCGATCTTGAGACAAGGCAGGCTGCCATTAAGGATCCTATTATCACTGAGGCTGTTACCCCTGAAGACATAGCCGATGTAGTATCCCGTTGGACAGGTATACCGGTCAACAGGATGCTCGAGAGCGAGAAGGAAAAGCTGCTCCGTATGGAGGATGAACTTCATAAGAGAGTAGTGGGTCAGGACCAGGCTATCCATGCCGTCGCTGATGCGGTCAGAAGAAGCCGTGCGGGTCTGTCCAACGAGAAGAGACCTATCGGTTCATTCCTGTTCATGGGTACCACCGGTGTAGGTAAGACCGAACTCGCTAAAGCTCTTGCGGAATTCCTTTTCAATGACGAGAATATGATTACCCGTATTGATATGAGTGAATATCAGGAGCGTCATACAGTGAGCCGTCTTATCGGTGCCCCTCCGGGATATGTAGGATATGATGAAGGTGGTCAGCTTACTGAGGCCGTAAGGCGTAAACCTTACTCTGTAGTGCTTCTGGATGAGATAGAGAAGGCACATCCTGATGTGTTCAACATTCTTCTTCAGGTGCTCGATGACGGTAGGCTTACTGACAATAAAGGCCGTACGGTCGATTTCAAGAACACCATCATCATAATGACCTCAAATGTCGGTTCTGATATCATACAGAACTACATGGACAGGCTTCCTGAAGTCGGTGCTAAAGGAATGGATCCTTCAGCCGAGGCTTCTGCGATAACCAAGAGGAGTGAAATGCTCGAAGAGTGCAAGGGTAAGATTCTTGACGTGCTCAAACAGACGATACGTCCGGAATTCCTGAACAGAATCGATGAGATTATAATGTTCGAGCCTCTTACCAGGAATGATATCAGGGATATCCTGCATATCCAGATGGCTGCTCTCAAGCATAAACTTTCCGAGGATGGCGTCGAGATATCATTCACCGATGCATTCGAGGACTATATGACTGACAAGGGCTATGATCCGGCATTCGGTGCCCGTCCTATCAAGAGGGTGATGCAGCGTGAACTGGTCAACAAGCTTGCAAAGGCTATTCTTGACGGTACCGTGCACAAGGATTCTATCGTAGAGGCTGATGTCGCCGATGGCGAGATTGTGCTGAGAAACAGACCTGATGAGGCCAAAGCCGAAAGAGTATTGTAACTGATGGCGGGTAATCCGCTGTGACATAATCGAAAAGCGTTTCCAAAACCGGAAGATTTTGGAAACGCTTTGTTGTGTTCCGCCTTGGCGGAATGTCTGTCGGCATTGACAGTGTCCTTATTTTTCCTCGATTACGTCTCCGTGGAAATGCACGACAGCCTCTTTCCACACGTCAGTGTAGCCCGGCTGGGTGAGGTCTTCAGGAATGCCTGTCGAATATTCGGAATGCTTGAATGTTCCGTCAGGGTTCTGGGCCTTCACATTTCCGTCGATATATTTGACCAAGAGGGTGATTTCCAATGCTTTCCACTCTCTGAACATCTGCTGCGCAGTATTGACAGAGTACTTGGTCAGAAGTCTCCTGACTGGGAGGAATACGTTGCCGGTCTCGGACATCACGTCGTATGATGCATCGGTCTTCTTGCCCTTCTTCTCGGCGCTGTCCATGGCTTTCTTGTACAGGTCGAGAGCCTTGTTGTCATTTTCGTGAATCTTTGCAATCTGCTCGTTCTCGAATTTGTCAATGCGCTCGCGTACGTATGGAGCCATGATGTTGTACATCCTGTAGCAGGAGTTGGAAATCCTGTTGTTGATCCAGAATGATGAGTTTGCGCTATAGTGGAGAAGGTCTCCGTTGCCCTCTCTGAAACATCCCGGAATCTTGTCTGTGTTTGTGTAAACAGGTGTCAGATAAGATGTTGCGGCATCATCAGTTCCGAACCAGATTATGCCTCCGATTACATCAGGATAGTTTCCTCTGGCCTGACCTACGAACCAGAAACCAGTCTGCTGGGTAGCGATGGCCCTTTCATTGGTATATTTCTTTCCGTTGTACTCGAAATCCATTGGACGCCATCTGTAAGGCAATGCGTTGCCGCCCGCTCCGATATCCTGTGTCATATCCATAGGGGTGCCCTCGTAGTGGTCCCTCATCACGTCAGCGACGTTTTTCAAGGAGACTTTCTTCGAAGGTTTGATCCACAAAGGCATCTTGTTCTCTGCATTGTGGCCCATAGCGTAGTCGATGTATGAGTATGCGTCCTTGGTGACGAGTTTTCCTGATTCATCCTCGAAAGTAAACCAGCCGCCGCTAAGGATATTGAAAGCGCTCCATGCTCTGGCCTCGCATCCTCTGAGCGAACCGAAATCTGCAGGGCAATAGGTGTCGCAGAAACTGAATTCGCTGTCCGGACCGCTGTACCAGCCCTTTCTGCGTGCGAACTCGATGACGTCCGCTGCATAGAGGCAGTTCTCAGGGTCGTCGAGGGGGAAAGTGGAAATCCTGGACTGGTTGGCGTGGCTGCAGATATATCCGTCAGGGATTCTTCTGGCAACCCATACGGAACCTTTGTCGGTATTCTTTCCATTGACGACATTCGAACCTTTTCCTACCATTTCGAGGATCCAAGCCTCGTTCTTGTCGGCAATCGAGAAAGACTCTCCACCTGAATAGTATCCGTAAGTGGCTGTCAATGATGTCATTATCTTGATGGCTTCTCTGGCAGTCTTCGCCCTCTGGAGTGTAACGTAGATAAGTGAACCATAGTCCATGACTCCGTCCGGGTCGGCAAGCTCAGGACGCCCGCCGAAAGTGGTCTCGGCAATGATAAGCTGATGCTCATTCATGTTGCCGACTGTCTTGTAAGTGTGCTCAACCTGGTCGATGAGCCCGAGAAATTTTCCGGTATCCCACTCATTTATGCGTAGTTTGCTCCCGATTTTCCAGTCTGCCTGAGGCTTGAAATAAAGTTCTCCGTAAAGGAAGTGCGAGTCCGCTGCGTATGATACCATGCAGGAGCCGTCGGTGCTGGCTCCCTTTGTCACGATGACATTTGTACATGCCTCTGCGTTGTTCGAAGCGAATGCGGAAAAAAGAACCGCCGCCGAGCAGAGAAATGCTTTCAATTTCATAGTCAATGCTGTTTTTTGTTTCTATACTAATTATTCATTACTTTTGTCGGAACGGGATGTAGAGGTCCCACTTACAAATATAATGAAATAATACGTTCTACAATTAATAAAACGGATTCTTGCTTATGAAGAAGCTTCTGTATATTATCTTGTCAATGCTGATTTTCGGTTCTGTCAATGCTTTTGCGCAGGAGCAGGAGGAGCAGAAAGTGCAGACTCCTGAGGAAATGGCGGCCAAAGAGGCCGACCGTCTCGGAGAACTTCTGAAACTCGAATATTGGCAGGTGTTCTATGTCGATTCCACTCTCCAGCACGATTTTACGGAGCTTCAGGACGAAATGAACAAACTCCAGTCAGCCCGCGTCGAGAACTATGACCTCTATATGTCAGTGAGAGACAAGTGGTTCGAACAGATTGACAATACCTACAAAAAGATTTTTACTCCTGAGCAGTGGGCCCTGTATCTGAAAACCGGAGCCGCGAAGAACATCAAGGCCAGAGAAAAGCGTAAGGAGAAGATGCAGAAGTCGTCCGCAACCGCGCAGCCTGCGAAGAAAGAAAAGCCAATGTCATTTTAACGTTTACTAAAAGTGCATTGCATTAGGATATCTTAACGGGAAATTGATTAAATTTGCAGTTCATACTAAGGAATTGAATATATGAAAGAGGAAATAGAGCAGCTCTTTGCTGAGATCAGGGATCTCAAATGCAAGACAGAGAAGGATGTGGAAGACGCCAGAGTCCGTCTTCTCGGAAAGAAAGGTGAAATTACCAAACTTTTTGAGGAGTTCAGGACAGTAGCTCCGGAACTCAAGAAAGAGTTCGGACAGAAACTCAATGTCCTGAAGAAGGAAGCGTCAGCCAAAATCGAGGAGTTGAAAGCTGCTGCAGCGACTTCAGCATCAGCATCTTCTGAAGCATTCGACGCGACAATTCCGGGAGACCCGATTGCTCTTGGAACAAGGCATCCCGTATCTATAGCAAGACAGCAGATCGTGAATATCTTCCGCAAATTCGGTTACGATGTTGCCGAAGGACCGGAAATCGAGGATGACTACCACGTTTTCGAGGCATTGAACTTCCCTCCGAACCATCCGGCGAGAGATATGCAGGATACTTTCTTCGTGTCTGTAGGTCATGAGGATCCGCTTCTTCTCCGTACCCATACATCCAGTGTCCAGGTCCGTGCGATGGAGAAAATGAAACTTCCTATCCGTGTAATCTGCCCAGGAAGGGTGTTCAGAAATGAAGCTATTTCAGCCCGTGCACACTGTATTTTCCATCAGGTCGAGGGTCTTTACATCGACGAGAACGTTACTTTCGCTGACTTGAAGCAGGCTATTCTCCTGTTTGCCCGTGAGATGTTCGGTCCTGATACACAGATTCGTATGCGTCCTTCTTACTTCCCGTTCACTGAGCCTTCAGCTGAGGTGGATGTAAGTTGCAACATCTGTCATGGAAAGGGATGCAACATCTGTAAAGGAACAGGCTGGCTCGAGATTCTCGGCTGCGGTATGGTGGATCCTAACGTGCTCGAGGCTTCCGGCATTGACAGTAAGAAATATTCCGGCTTCGCATTCGGAATGGGAATTGAGCGTATCGCTATGCTGAAGTGGCAGGTCAATGACCTCCGTCATTACTTCGAGAATGACATGCGCTTCCTTCGTGAGTTCAGTTCTTGCGTAGAGGTCTAGTCTATTCGGGGCTTTTCAGAGCAAGGTTTTGAGTATATATTCCGCAATCCGGAATTAAATTGAAGAAATTTGCAAAAAAACCTCAAAAAAATTTGGAGAGTCAGAAATTATACCTATCTTTGCAATCCCGAAACACCAATAGGGATTACAAAATGCGGAAATAGCTCAGTTGGTAGAGCACAACCTTGCCAAGGTTGGGGTCGCGAGTTCAAGTCTCGTTTTCCGCTCCACGGAGCCGCTCATTCGAGTGGCTTTTTTTGTTTTTAGTAAGCGTTAAAAAATAAGTTGGTAAAGATTTGTGATGGATTTTCGAGGATAGATTCCTTTTCGAAGATGGAGTGTACTGGACGTACACGACTGATGAGAAAAGAAAGATAGACCGAAAAGACTCGCAAAGATTACCAAGTTATTTTTTAAGGATTACTTAACCATATTACGAACTAATGACAGCGATGAAGAAAATCTTGACAATTGCCGTGCTGGCACTTCTGGCATGTACAGCCAAGGCAAAGGGTCCTGTAATCAATATCAGGACCGACAATGTTTCCATGATTATCCGGGTGGAGCAGGACGGGCGCCTGAATACACTGCATTTCGGCGGTGCCATAGAAGATGCGTCTGCTTTTTCTGATTTCAAGAGCGGAATCCATGGCAATCATGGTGCTCCTTACGATACCTATCCTACACAGGGCTGGAGGGGCTTCAACGAACCTGCATTGGCAATCACCCATAAGAACGGGGATCTGAACACCGAACTCAGATATCTTTCTCATGAGACCAGGACATTGACAGACAACAATATAACAGAGACGACCAAACATCTGGCAGACAAGGCTGAAGGCGTGGAAGTCGATCTGGTTTATACTGCGTATAAGAAACAGAATGTGATCACGGCTCATTCTGTAATCAGAAACAATGAAAAAGGTGCCGTGACATTGCGCAACTACTATTCGTCAGCATTGCCGATAAGGGCAGACAAATATCTTCTTACACATCTGTATGGTTCCTGGGCTCATGAGGCACGTGTTGACAATACCTTGCTGACACACGGGATAAAGACCATAGAGAGCAAGAAGGGAACCCGTACCACACATACGGAAAATCCTGCGTTCATGATAAGCCTTGATACTGACACGTTCAGCGAGACCACGGGAGATGTGGTAGCCGGAGCATTGGCCTGGAGCGGAAACTTCAGACTGAACTTTGAACTTACCGAGTTCAACATCCTTAATATACTTGCCGGAATCAATCCATACGCATCAGCATATACATTGGCCAAGGGCGAGTCTTTCTCTACTCCTGAGATGATCTGGACTTTCAGTGACAGGGGAGCTGGTCAGGTCAGCAGAAATCTCCACAGGTGGGCCCGCGATTATTGGATGCACAGCGGGTATGGAATGGTGCCGACTCTTCTGAACAGCTGGGAAGGCGCGTATTTCGATTTCAATGCCAAGACATTGACCGACATGATCGATGATGCGGCTGACATGGGGCTTGAGATGTTTGTCCTGGATGATGGCTGGTTTGCCAACAAATATCCACGCAACAATGACAAGGCCGGCCTGGGCGATTGGCAGGTCAATGTTGCCAAACTGCCTGAAGGCATTGACTTTATCGCATCCCATGCGCACGAGAAAGGCCTCAAGTTCGGCATCTGGATTGAGCCGGAGATGGTCAATCCTAAAAGCGAGCTTTATGAGAAGCATCCGGACTGGATTGTCAAGGACAATGTCCACGCTGCTACTGCGATGCGCAACCAGTACCTTCTGGACATGACAAATCCTAAGGTCCAGGACTTTGTCTATGGCGTTTTCGACGATGTGATGAAACTCTCGGACAAGATTGACTATATAAAGTGGGATGCCAACCGTCATGTGGAGAATGTGGGCTCGTCTTGGCTTCCGTCTGATGAACAGACGATGTTCTGGGTAAGGTATGCACAGGGATTGTACAATGTGATGGAGCGTGTGCGTGCAAAGTATCCGGATGTGATGATTCAGGCCTGTGCTTCAGGCGGCGGAAGGGTAGAGTATGGTGAGCTGAAATATTTCGATGAATTCTGGACAAGTGACGATACAGAGGCATTGACAAGAACCGGCATCCAGTACGGTACAAGCCTGTTTTATCCTGCAAACCAGATGGGTTCCCACGTCTCGGCGGTTCCTAATCACCAGACCGGCAACATAACTCCGATAAAGTTCCGTTTCGATATCGCATGTGCCGGAAGACTCGGTATGGAACTTCAGCCTAAGTCAATGACAGACAGCGAGAAAGAGTTCGCCAAGAGGGCGATTGCCAGCTATAAGGAATATCGTGACATCATCATGACCGGAGATTTGTACAGAATAGGTTCTCCTTATGACAAGTCGGGTGCTTATGGGGTACTTTACGTGACTCCTGACAAGAAGCGCGCTGTGTTCTTCGCTTATTGCATCAGTTATGACACTCGCAATTCGGCTCCGCAGTTCCGTCTGGACGGGCTTTCTGCCGACAACAACTATCGTATTGCAGAGGTCAATGTCGACAACTCTTCGAGTTGGTTTTCGGGAAAGGTCCTGTCTGGGTCAATGCTGATGAACAAAGGCGTGAATCCGCCTCTGAAGAAGGTGTATGACAGCGCTGTATTTGTGTTGGAATCAGAGGAATAGACGTTTCCAGAGCCATAGCATTGGCCTGCGGAATGGTTTGAGAATCATCCATATCCTGACGTTTCGTCGGTATGTGGATGATTTTGTGTTTATGGCGTCTTTGCCGCTGCGGATTATTGTGGTGACGCGTGCCAGGATATTGTCCCTATGGCAATGTTCTTTGGCATTGATGATACCGTCGCCCTGGATTTCCGCGATGTCATTGTCATTGATTTTGAGGATCCGGTGGAGGAAATATCGGTTCCCGAGGCGGAACAGGACAATATCATTGACATTGACCTTTACCCTTTCGCAGCCGTCAGGCGTGCCGGCTTCGGCTCCTTCGAGAATGACTTGGTCGCCGCGGCTTTCGGCGAGAAAAGGGAGCATGCTGGCGCCTCTGACGTTGATGGTTACGTCCTGTCCTTCCTTCAGCATTGTGGTGACGGCGTCGAAGTAGGTGTTGTTGTCGATGGTCCGGTTTTCCTTCATTTGGTTGTGGTATTTCTGCAAATGTAGACAAATGTTACGTATTTTTCACGTACCTACGTATAATTACGTATGCCATCCGTTTGTATTGTTGGTCTCATTATCATAATATTGCATGCTACCGATAACCACTTAAAACTACATACAATGAAAATGAGATTATTGACCGGATTGGCGATTGCGCTGGGAGTGGTGCTCGCCATCAGTTCCTGCAAGAAGGATAAGGAGACGACCAAGATACCTGTGACCGGTGTCAGCTTGAATAAGACTTCGATAGATCTTAAGGTCGGGGATGATTTCCAGCTTCTTGCCAGTGTCCTGCCTGAGGATGCGACGGATAAGAGAGTTACTTGGGACGGTGACGACGAGAGTGTTGCGACCGTGGATGACAAGGGTCTGGTAAAGGCCGTGAAGGTCGGAAAGACTAAGATTACCGTATATACCCAGGATGGAGATTTTACTAAGGTTTGCGAGGTGACTGTGGGTACTACCAGTGTTCCTGAACCGGGGCCTGATCCTGACCCTGATCCTGATCCTTCTTTGGATCTTAAACTTTCCAGAACCAGTGCTACAATCGGCGTGGGAGAGAAACTCAGCCTCAAGCCTTATATATGGTCCGAATATGAGAAGATTTGGGACGACCTGGCTTTCGAGTCCGAGAATCCGGATGTTGCGACTGTGGATGCGGATTTGAACATCATCGGTCATTCGGCCGGGACTGCAAAACTTACCGGAACATGTCACGGTGAGGGTTTGGAGCTCAAGGCTGTCTTCAATGTTACAGTGGAGAATACGTTCACTACGTTTGTCGAGGATATATTTACCATTTCCGGTCGTGGCGTTGTGACGACAACCAAGATCAGTTCAGGAGTTGTCAGGACCAATGACAAGGTCAGGCTTCTTCAGGTGGAGGACACCTATAAGAATTACAATCTGACTATATCCCAGATTGAGATGCTCCGTAAAGTTGTTGATTATGCAGAGGCCGGTGACAATGTGGGATTTATGTACGTGGAGTCTCCAAAACTGGACAAAAGTGCCATTGGCAGGGGTGCTGCAATCTTTTCTCCTGATACGGAGAGGCTTGTTGCTGCCAAGAAGGTTTATGGTACGTTTACCATAACTGACAGGAAAACTCCTGTGATTGCGGGCTACAAGCCGCAGTTCTTATGCAATAATTATGATGTCAGTGTGACTATTTCAGATATGCGTGGTGCTGATATGCTGTATCCGAACGAGACCAATTACTGCATAGGCTTCGAAGTTTCAGAAGGCAGAAAGCTTCTGTGTCGTCTTGGTCAGGAAATTTCGGTGCGTGAGAACGGAAGGACGATCGGAACTTTCGTAGTATCAGACTACGAAGAGGCGACCGTAAAATACGAAGATGTAGAATAAGTACTTTCTTGTGATAGTATAGGAGGGCATCTCCTCCAGACAAAAAGGCCTCCCCGGGTTTCGGAGAGGCCTTTTCAAAAAGTTTTGACATTTTGATGCAAAATGTCACCTTTGAACTCTTTAGGGGGTTCGTAGCCGAGCAGCGGGCAGTGTGAAAATCGGCCTAATTTCCCGACATGTCATAGATTTCCGTGGTTGGCCACGTCTGTATTGGCATTGACAATGCCCTGGATTCATTTGACGTGGCAGAGGGGCCCTTCGCATGGTGGTTCTGCTACATCAGTATGACGCAAAAACATCTGCGTGGCCATGTCTCGTGGCCACCAGCTGAATTTTACGATCATCTGGTCGGGACGAACTCCGGCAGGCGGGACGATGCCACTGCCCCCTCTGTAACACATTGATAATCAAGTGTCGTTTATTTTAAGCGTGGATTTCCGTTGATTTTTTTGCCACTAATCCACACGCGATTTTGTAATTCCTTGCGAATCAAACTGTTGCAAGAATTAATGTGGCACCGTTCCGATAACAAAAGTACGGAATCGCGGAACACAGGGTTTTTCCTCTTGCCCCGTTTCTTAATGGTGTACGCCGATGAGGCATGGCGTGAAGTGACGGAGGATTTCCAATATCCTTTGTCATTTAAAAGTAAGCCTCCGGTGACGCCCGTCATTGAGTCCTGAAACTTCAGGGTTACCTTCGCGGAAAACATTTTTCTTATGATGACACGCGAAGAAGTTGCGGAGGTTATAACCTTCTGCAAGAAGAACGACATCTCCTATAAAGCAAGATTGGCGGAACTTGGCATCCCGGCATGGAAGTTCTACGACAGCAAGTCCCGGTATGCCCTCGAGCAGGAATCTTCAGAAGCCAAGGGTGAGTTCCTGCAATTGTATGACGGCGGTTCGTCTGTGCCTATGCCATCTTTTGCAGCAACGTCAGGCAGGAAGGCAAAAGGCAGGAAGGAGGCCTCGGCATCCCAGATGCTCAGCATAGAACTGCGCACTCCCAACGGCACGATGATGCGCATCCAGGGAGAGATGGGCCAGGACTTTATCCAAAGTATAATCAGGGCGTCCAGCGGTCATGTTTAGCCTGAACGACAGTATGCGGTATCTGCTGTACAATCAGCCGACCGACATGAGAAAGAGTTATCATTCTCTTAGCGGCATAGTGACCAACATCCTTGACCGTGATCCCTGCAATGGCGATGTGTACATCTTCATCAACAAGAACCGGACCCGCATCAAACTTCTTCACTGGGAGCCGGGAGGAATGGTCATCTACTCCAAGCTGCTTGAAGCAGGTACTCTTGGTCGAGGGCCCGATATTGGTGGAGACAACCTGTTCGGCATCATCGAATGGCGCGATCTGGTCCTTCTGGTTGAAGGTATCATTGAGAAGCCGGACAGTCGCAGGCAACGTCTTGAGAGCCTGAAAAAGTTGCGGAAATGATATCACAAAATCAGCCGTAGAGTTGCATATATGGCATTTTTTTCTTAACTTTAAGTATTGAAAAAAGAAAAAATGACGGTGGAAGAGCAACTGATATCAGCGCTTGCCGAAGTTGAAAGACTTCGTAAAGCCGTCGTCGGCAAGGATGCCGAAATATCTCATAAAGATGCCCTGCTCTCTCTGAAGGACGCTGAAATCTCCCAGAAGAATGCTGAAATCAAGAAACTCAGCGACACTCTCCTGTGGCTTCGCCGTAAAGTCTTCGGCAAGATGTCGGAAAAGAATCTGCCTCTTGATCCGGACCAGCTTCTCCTCTTCGAGCAGGAGCACCTGACTGATGAGGAGCGCGCCCGGCTCGACAAAGAGGTTGAAGCGGCGGAGCAGCAGATGACCAAAACCATAACCGTCAAGGTGAAACCTTCCCGTAGGGACTTGGATACCACAGGCCTTCCTACGGAAGTCATCGATATCTATCCTGATGGGACAACCGATGAAAATGGCAAGCTCAAGGATGAGTATGTCGAGATTGGCACCGACGAGTCGTCCCGCCTGGAGCACATTGCGGCAAAAACATACATCAAAAAGACGGTCATCCATAAGGTCATGCTCAAGTCCGACAGTAACAACAAGACTCCTGAGGACAGGAGAATCATCTGCGCCCGTCTCCCTCTGGCTCCGGTAAACAGATGTATGGCCGGCGCATCGGTGCTGGCCGACATCATAATCGGCAAGTTCATGTATCATCTTCCGTTCTATCGCCAGATACAGCAATACAAGGAATCGGGCATCACGATAAGTGACTCCACGATGGGAGGCTGGTATGAAGCCGCTGTCGAGAAACTGAAACTCCTGTACGACATCTTGCGGCAGCACATTCTGCAGAGTGAGTACATCCAGATAGACGAGAGCGTCCTCCCTGTCATTGACAGCGAGAAACATAAAGCCCGCAAGGGCTATGAGTGGTGCGTTCGCGATGCGATACGCGGTGCGGTCATGTTCTACTATGACCGCGGAAGCCGTGGCGGCAAAGTCGCCCGCGAGATACTTGGCGCCTATAAAGGCGCTGTCCAATGTGACGGTTATGACGCCTACGACCAGTTCGAAAAGAATGACAATATAACCGTCTATGGCTGCTGGGCACACGCACGCCGCAAGTTCGTTGACGCTCTCAATGAGAACAATCGGCTGGCGACAGAAGCATTGTGCTTTATCCGCAAGATCTACAAAGTGGAATCTGATGCGAACAAGGCTGGCTTAAATGCGGATGAACGCAAGGAACAACGCCTGAAGATATCGTATCCGACAATACGGCTCTTTGAGACGTGGATGAAAGAAACATATCTGAAGGTTCTTCCAAACAGCAAGATGGGTGACGCGATCGAATACACATACTCCCTGCTGCCCAGGCTGTCGCGCTATGTGAACGACGGGCGCATCAACATTGACAACAACCTAATTGAGAATGCCATCAGGTTTAAGCGGTAACTTTGTTTCAGCAGATTTCAGAAAAGTCACAATCAGCAGATTTCA
>ERZ1035032.1066-NODE-1066-length-18424-cov-6.723992_pt1 | contig 18424 bp, 18 predicted proteins | sample MGYA00520693_ERZ1035032 | MGnify/ENA primary metagenome ERZ1035032 (study PRJEB33766, sample SAMN09781740) | gut metagenome | biome: gut microbiome | host: Homo sapiens | place: Madagascar | study: EMG produced TPA metagenomics assembly of the PRJNA485056 data... | reverse complement strand
CCGGGATCACATTGCCGGAAAGCCCCGCATCTTTTAAAGTAGGTGCTGCCCCCGTTGATGGAGCAGTAAAAGTAACCCATAAATATCCGGCGCTGTCTTTGGCAAAGACCAAAAGTGTTGATGATTTGAAAGGTTTTCTCGGGGAACGAAAAGGTTATTTGTCCTGGAAACTCGACGGATTGACTTTGGTTGCCACCTATATTGATGGAAAACTTAAAAGCCTGGTTACGAGAGGCAACGGACTTGTGGGTGAAGATATTACAAGAAACGCTCCGTATATTCGCGGCGTGGCTTTAAATATCCCTTACAAAGAAGAGGTTGTGATTAGAGGAGAAGCTTTATGTAGTTATCCGGCATTCGAGAAGATCAACGCAAGGATCGAAAACGAAGAGGATAAATATAAAAATCCCCGCGGAGTTGCCTCCGGAAGCGTAAGATTACTGGATGTCAAAGAATTGGAGGAACGCGATATTCATTTTATTCCATTCGAGCTGGTATCTCCCAAAGCAAATTCCGTCAAAGAAGAAAAAGAATTGATCGAAAACTGTGGAATGCAGTTTGTAGAAAGCCATTGTGTCGATGCAAATAACATCGATATGCTGGTTAAATTCTTTGCTGAATATGTGGAAAGAAAAGGTTATCCTTATCCTACTGACGGACTGGTTCTTACCTACGAAGATCTCGAGTATGGCCGGAGCCTGGGACTCACCGGACATCATCCCAGACATTCCATTGCTTTTAAATGGAAGGATGAAGAGTTTGAGACAACGCTCAGAGAGATTTTCTGGTCCGCTTCCAAAACAGGATTACTGAATCCGGTAGCTGTGTTTGATCCGGTGGAAATTGATGGTACAACTGTTAAGAGGGCTTCCGTCCATAATTTAAGCTATATTGAACATCTGAAGCTGGAACCGGGTGATAAGATCACTGTATACAAAGCAAATATGATCATTCCCCAGATCGCAAGAAATTTGTCTGCAGAAAAGAAAATGCTTTATACCGCGAAGGCACCAGCAGTATGTCCTGTTTGCGGAGGAAAAACAAAAATCGTCATTAATAACAACACCGGGTCCAACGAAGTAATCAAAACCGTTTATTGCGAAAATGAGATGTGCCCTTCTAAGCAGATCGGCCAGTGGACACATTTCGTGAGCAGAGACGCAATTAACATCATGGGCCTAGGCGAAAGTCAGATCATTGATTTGATCGACGAAGGAATTCTCACAACATTTTCTGATTTGTTTACAAATATCGTCCCGAATAAGGATAAGATCGTAGATTTGGAAGGCTGGGGAGAAAAATCCTATAACCTGATTGTAGACAGCATTGCAAAAGCAAGAAAAACGACTCTTGCGAACTTCATCAATGCGCTGAGTATTCCGTGGGTTGGAAAGTCCACAGCAAAGTTGATTGCTTCGTACTACGAACAGGATCCGGAAAGATTTTTGTTTGACAGCGATTTCGGAGGATTAAAGGATATCGATGGAATCGGCGAGACGGTAATCGAATCACTGAGAGACTGGGAAAACGGCAATTTACCGTTAATATGCAGTGGAAAGGATGTTGAATATCTCGCTTCGTTCTTTGAATTCGAGAAATCCAAAACCGGAGACAGATTAAAAGGTATGACTTTTGTCATCACAGGATCTTTGCAGCATTACGAAAACCGGGATGCCATGGTTGCCGTTATTGAGTCTTTAGGCGGAAAGGTTTCTGGATCAGTGTCATTCAAAACGACTGCGCTTATTAATAACGACGTCAACAGTACATCGGGAAAGAATAAGAAAGCAAAAGAATTGTCGATTCCTATTATTTCCGAGGAAGATTTTGTTCGGGAATATATAGGATGAATAGGGTGGAGAATATGACAGTTGAGGAATTATTAAATAAATATGTTGGTGATACCAAAATATGTATTTGCGATATATTTTCTGATCCGATTTCCAAACCACTCGATGCGAAAGAATCAGTAATATTATATGGTCACTATAAAGTGGCTAAATGGGAAGTAGTTTATGATGTTGTTAACTACCGATTAAAAATAATTGTTGTGTAATAAAAGAAATTGAGAAAGCTGCCGTTTGGCGGCTTTTTCTTTTGGGACAAGAAATCTTTCATATTAATTACGTGACAATAAAGATAATAAAGGAGAAAGATAAATGAACGATGATAATTTAGTTTTAGCAAGTAGTAATGTACAGCCCGCTATAATCACTTACAATTACGAGGTTGTGAAAAAATGCGTAGAGTTGAAGGCGCGGCAGTATGCCGGAATCATCGTCACCGACGATAATCTGAAACAGGCAAAACAGGATCGCAATAATCTTGCTTCTGCTAGAGTTGCTATTGACGAGTTCCGAAAAGCCAAAAAGAAGGAGATGTCCGTAAATATCGATCTGATGGAAAAACAATGTAAAGAGCTCATTTCCATTATTGAGGGCGTCGAGAAACCTCTTCAGGCAGGAATTGACGTTTACGACAACGAGAAACGCGAAAAGCGTAGACAGCAGGCGTTAAAATTTATCCAAACGACAGCTGACTCCCTGGGACTTCGTCCTGAATACGCATCCAGACTGGTTGTAAAAGATTTTTATCTCAATCTTACAGGAACGCAGAAGGAAGTAAAAGAAGATATCAATAAAGAAGGCCTAGCGTTGAAAACCGAGCAGGATAAGCATGACGCCGATATTCAAACAATCCATACAGTTGTAGAAAGCGTCAATAATTCGCTGTCTACAAAACTGGATGCGAAAGAATTCATTGATGCTCTGAAAAACTATTCTGTTTCTGTGATCGTTGACTATATCAATAAGCATGCCGATCAGTTAAAAGAGATCGAGAAGAGAGTGCGGGAGGAAGCAGAAAGAAGGGCGAAAGAAGAGGAAACAAGGAGACAGCAAGAAGCGCAGAATGCTTTTATGAAGGCCGCAACAGCAACCCAGGCCATACAAGAAATGGATTTTACAACACCGCAGCAGACTGTATCCTCTGTTACTTGCAAACCAAATGATATCCGGCAGATTCCGGGAGTACAGATTTCTGTGCCTTCTTTTACAAAGCAGGAAGAAGAGAAAAAAGAAGAAATATGGTTATTATCTGTAAGTATTCGAGGAACCAGTGATCAGCTGAAAATGTTGAATAAGTTCCTGTTGGATAACAATATTGAATACCGTCGGATGAACTGCATCAAAGAACAACAGGCTTAGGTCTGTTGTTCTTTTACTCTCTGTTTTCTCTCATATTAATGAAAAGATAAGAGAAATGGAGGATGTTTATGGAGACAGTTTTGTTTCAGCCTATGAAAAACAAAATATACAGAATGAAAGAGGAAGATAACAGGATTGTTGTTGAATTTGGTTGTGTCGGAAACAGAATGTATACCAAATTTTTCCCGATATCATCCTGGGACGAATTATATCAGGAAAAAATTGCGAATGGTTATGTAGATCAGACCGGATTGATTTCGGAAAACAAAAAAATAAAAGAGGACAAAATATCTGATGTCTCAGATATCAATTCTGTTCTCGAAAGTCTCAGAGCAATATCTAAACAGATAGTGGACGACAATTACCGTGTTTTAGGGTTTCAGGTAACAGATGAAGCAATCAGGAAGGCGAAAGATTTAATCAAAAAGCTTGAAGATACAGGTAGTCTGTTTGAATTCAATAATATTTTATTTGAATTATTTTCACTGATTCCCAGAAAAATGCGGAATGTAATCCAGAATACTGCAAAAGCAGAGGACGATTTTTTCTCTATCATTGAGAGAGAAAATGATCTGTTAAACAATCTGGCAATCAGCAAGGAAGATAGGAACATTCAGCAGGTTCCATTTATCTGCAAGGAATGTTCTCCCGAGGAAATTGAGCGTATTCGGAATATGCTTGATCCGGCTTCGAAGAGAAAGTTTTCGCGGGCTTGGAGAATCGATAATCCGGAAAATAACGAAAGATTCGATTGGTATGTCAAGGCGAATGGGATTATAAAAACCAGAGAGTTGTTTCACGGCAGCCGTTCGGAAAATTGGTGGAGCATTCTTTTAACAAGACTTATGTTGTCGCCATCTAACGTAGTCAAAAGCGGAGCTATGTTTGGCCGAGGTATTTATTTTGCCGATAAGGCAGATAAATCTATGGGATATACATCACTATATGGTTCCAGACACGCCGGAGGACAGAATAATAAAGCTTATCTGGCTATTTATGAAGTGGCAACCGGTAATGAATTTGATGTTGATACGTGGGATAGCAGTATGGTTATGCTGGATGATTCAAGATTCAAGAAAGAACGCCGAGGTTGCGACAGCCTTCATGCTCATGCCGGCCGTGACCTCATTAATGATGAATACATCATCTACAATGAGGACGCCTGCAGGATTAAATATTTTTTGGAATTTAGTATTTAAGAAGAGCGCCGTTGGCGTTTTTCTTTTGCCTGTGGTTTTCGTTCATAATAATGATAGCAACTTAAAAGATAATTGGAGAAAACAGGAGGACAAATAAATGTGTGTATTATTGAAAGATGACGAAATTAAAACAATCAACAGCAGAGAAGAGCTTCAGGAATACCTGGACTTCAGAAAGACTCACGATAAGTGGTTTATCAGTCCGATTAACTTAATGCAGGTATTCACCAAAAGTTCCGGCGAGTTAATTAATAGCTTCAAAAAGAGAACCGGTTCTGTTATTTCCGATATCGCAATTCAGAATTGCGCGGAAAGCGGAACTAATATGTTCTTGAAGTTTCACACAGAGATTAATGGACAGGATAAGAAGGGAGTCGTGCCTCTTCGATATACTGCTATGAGATCTTTGTTAGATAGGGCGAAAATCGGAGGATTTTCTCTTTACAATGAAGAGGAGGATGCCGGTATCGATGTGCTCCCTTTGCAGGAAAAGGCAAATATTATCAATAAATGTCTTTCTTTGTATACCCAGAGAGCAAAGGTGCTGTATAGAGACGAAAAGATCTCTGCCATTATGTCTGGGCAATATGCCGTACTTGCAGAGAAGGATATTGTTGAAGCGGTAGAAGGTTGTCTCAAGGATAATTTTCCGAAGGCTGAATTTTTAACCGGATCCGTTTCGCATGAATTCTTTCGCATGGAATATGCGTTAAATGCCGACGAGATCGAAGAGGATATCTTAATGACGCTCAATGATAACGGCATTGCTGTTGACAGCGTTAAAGCCATGCTGGGAATTTTCACTTCTGATATTGGCTCTGCCGCAGCTACTGTGTATTCCTACTTGGATCTGGACGGACAGAAGATGTATTATGGCAAACCTTTTGCCATTAAGCATATCGGCCAGCGTACTGGTGATGACATTACCAAGTCCGTGAACAAACTTTACTCTTTGTTTCAGAATAATCCGGAAGATTTCAAAACAATGTCCGAAACGGTGATTTATTATCCCGCAGGATGTCTCAGAAGTATTGCAAAGGAATTTGAACTTCCGAAGAAATATTCCATGGCAGCAGCAACAGCTCTGGAAGCAACCGGAAAGGCCACATGTTCCGCTTATGAAATCTTCTGGTATCTTAACGATATTGTTAGAAGATTTGATGAAGAGAAAAAGGATATGTATCGTTCTTTAAAACTTCAGGAAACCGTAGCAGAAACAGTAAAAATAAACTTCAAGAGATTCGACAAACCATTTGAATGGGCGAGAGGAGAATCTTCTGAAGAGGTAGCTTAATAAAAAGATCCGCTATCATACGATAGCGGACCTTCTTTTACTCAATTTTAAAAAGTGGTAGGAGCTTTCTTTGTGCACAGAAAACTGTGAGTCGCCGGATTTTCAACAAATTCCAGTGTAAAGTTATTTTCTGTGATACCATAAGTCTCCTTGATGTAATTAATCGCCCCTATTGTGGTGATTTCATCAGAATTGTCATCGAAGACAAATCTAAGAGGCTGCGGCTCCAGGGCTTTTGGGTAAATAATAATGTTCCCGCAAACCCGGTAGATGGTAAAACTATCCATTTTGTCAAAACCGAGCAGTGAAAAAGTGGTTCCCTTTACGGACATAAGTCTTTTCATAGTAAACTCTCCTTTGATGGTTAGGTTTAAAAGAAGCAGTTACGGGTTACTCCAACCTTTTTCTTATATTTATCATAACATATTTACAAACGAAATAAAATAGCGAATATTTTGAAAGCAAAATTCTGACATAATAATGAAAAAGATAAATCAGGAGGAAAATTAAATGAACATTTTAGACGCAAAAATCTATAAAGATGGCAACAGAACCATTGTCGTCTTTAATAATACGACTCCGAAGGCGGAGGAAATAATTAGAAATATTTTAGGAGCAGCAATGGGCACGGATATTCAAGCAGAACGAGTCAATAACGTTGTTCCTATGAAAACGACACCGGAACCGATGCCACAGATTCCGCAGGAGACAATGAATGCCACACAGCCCATTCAGCGTGTTCAAATTCCTGATATTGATGAAAATAAATTATTTGAACAGAAGGGTTTCGCAGGATACATTGAAGTGTATGAATACTTCGTTAACAATTCAAATACATTAACAACTGAGAAAAAAGCAGAACTTCTCAATTTCATCAATATGCACGCCATGATGATGAAACAGACTGACCCAAATACAATCGAGGAGGAACAGTTAAAAAATATAGTTTCAATAGGACTGGATTCTATATTCTCAAAAAAGCTTCCGCAGATCTTGAAAGAGACAACTTGTCTCACAAAAGAGGATTTGTTGGCAGGAGGCAGACAATTTTTAAACTACGCGTACAATGTATGTGTTGGAAGAGTTGCATAACGAATCATCACACAGCATAAGGGAGTGTAGTTTTACGGTAAAGTTTATAAAAACAGACCGCATTGCGGTCTGTTTTTCTTTATCATAAATTTTCTTTTTCAACGCGGCTATAGAGATAAATGAATTTGTAGTAGTTATACAAAAATTCATTACGCTGCGAAGCACTTAAAGTCTGATGAACGTAATCAATTGGCGTTTCAAATAATTCAAATGCTGTTGTGAGATAGTAATTCCGGATGTCTGAACGCCCCTTTGTGGTGAGAAAGTGTCTGTATACTTCTTCAATATTTGAGAAAATCAGTTTTTCCCGTAATACATAAGATAAACAAACTTTGGCTCTATTTACTCCTTTTTCATCGTGAAAGAACTTTTTAGGATAACTGCAACCTTTTGTGGTAATGACACGCTTGTACGTATCCAACGCGAGATTTGAGTCATTATAATAAATCCTATCTGGATACAAAAGATGAGCCAAATATTTTGGATCCAATTTTCCCCCAAATTCATCCGGAATTTGGAGATATTTAATCAATGGATGTATTTTCATAATTTTAAGAATATCCATATTTACCGAATTCGCAATATCGTCCGGATTCCATCCCAGAAATTTTTCAAATGCATATTTCATGATAAAAACAGCGTTTTCCTTTGCCGCTTCCTCATTTCCTTTAAAGAAACTGCTGGAAAATGTTTTCTTTTGTCCCGTCACGATTTTTTCATATTCCGCATACAATTCTTTTTTCATGTATTTTTCCTCTTCCAAAAAGAAATAAAATATATGTTCCTTTATTATTATGAAAGAATTTGCCTTTTGTCAAAAATTCTGCACAGAAATTCATGAACAGCGTTTTCGTTAGTTGTCTTTCATAATAATAGTGAAGGTAAATCTGACCCAACGCAATCATCGTTTCAATCCGTTCGGATACCAAATCCCAATTTTTGAAAGGAGAAGTATACATGTCGAATACTTATTCACTCGTTTTTGAGAACTATCTGAATGAAGAAGCTGACCAGAAAATAGTATCTCTTTTGATCTGTAGTTTGATCAATGATCTTGAGTCCGCTGGCCCTGAGGATAAGCCCGAATTGTTAAAAACCGCAAGATATGTAAGAGACGCAGCAGAAAAAGTAAAGAATGATTCCATCGATGAAGAAAAAATCAGATTTTGGAACAGAGTCAGCTGTCTGATTTCTACATCGATCAATAACGCACAGGAGGTAGCAAATGTCGGATAGTATTACAAATACAAACACAAAAATAGCTAATACGGTTGAAGATTTTTTCGCTGAATTGCTTAAACTTCTCGATCAGTCGGATATTTATGATACGGACGCTGCTTTTTTGAAAAGTCTTGGTAAGGATGGGCAATCCCCCAATATGATCTGCGTAGACACAGTGATTGCAAAGAGAATGGTCAAAGAAATGGAAGCGAAAAAAATTCCCTACATGCAATTTAGAATTCGAGCGACTGGAAAGGATATTATTCTAGTTAGTCCGGAAAATATGCAGAAAATGCGCGCTATTGAAAACAGTATCAGAATACATGCTGGACTCGAACTAGATACGAAAGCTGAACTCGATAGAGCATTAGCTATTTCTGAACCTGGCGCAAAAGAATACATAATCGAAGGCTTAACGGAATATGAGGCGGACAAAATTTTGACTTATTCTGCAAATGCCAAAAAACCATTTGTTGTCGTCAAAGAAGAAATGGGCGATGGAAAATTCCTCGTCGCGACCCATGAAAGGAACAAAGTCGCCGTAAACTACTATGCTGCAACTTCTATGTTCGAAGATTCTAATGTAAGCAAAGAAATGGCTTCCATTGTAGAAGGTCAGGCTTATCTTACTCAGCAAAGAAAGGAAATTGAGCAGGCTGTTGATGAGGTAAAGAATACTAACGAAACAAAACCCGCTTATGTATTTTCATTGAATGAGCCGGAAAAATACGTGAAAATCAATGAAACTTCTTTTGAGATTCATGACAGAGGCAATATAACCCATCGAATGAATATTGCTCAGAATCCCGAATTATATGCAGATGCGCTGAAACTGATTTGTAACTCACTTCCGAATCCTATTTTTAAGCTCGAAACCGAGGTACAGGAGCTTGGTGGAATGAATGAATGCCTGCGTGATGCAAAAGCGCATATGCCGAATGGCACAAGACCTAAGAATTATCCTATTGACGCAGCGTTCAAAAACTGGTTCCTTGAACAGACGATCCCCCAGAATGGCTACATTTTTGAACATCCGGAAATGCTGTCGAAAATGAATGTCGAAGAATTCAAAAAAGCTTATTTGAAAGATCATCAGAGTGAAAGAGAAACACTGGAAAGTAAAACACCGTATCTGGAAAAGCAGCTTGAGGTTATGAAAGGAAAACTCGCCGAGATCTATGTTCAAACGACAGCTCCTCTCGTGGATATCGATGATACGCTTGCAAGAAATGGTTTTGATGTCAGTACGATGGAAGAATTTTATGATGATAAGGAAGTTCGGGCAATTAAAAACGGAATCTATCAGGAACAGGTAGGTGGACAGGTTCCTAAAATTATCGAAGCACCCGTTCAACCCGCTACCTACGAGGAAACAAAACAAGCGCAGGAACCGAAAAAAACTCCCGCAAAGGTAGAAGAAAAGGAGCAGAGATAATATGCCGTTAAAAGAAAGTAAACTTAAGACTTATCTGCTGATTGGTGGATTGATTTATGTGCTGCTCTTTTATTTTTCCATGCACATGGGACATGCTGTATATCTTGATGAAGTAGCCGCAAAAGCAACCGAATTTTCGTCTTCAATACAGTTTGGCACTTATGGCAATGTTGCAAGTGCACCGGTCGCAAAAAAAAGCATAAACTGGTTCACGATTGCATTAGAAGCGCTTGCCAATATGTCAGAGAATCCCGCCGCAATATGGCCTCTGTCCATAAAATTTCTGATTCCCGCATTATTTTTCCTTGTATGCGTCGCTTTTGGAATTGGCTGGATGCTTGCCATAGGAGATACCAAAAGACAGGACGCTCCCGGTAAGGAACACGGATCCGCAAAATGGAATCAGGATTACGCAAATTATTATAAACAATTTGTTGAGCCTTACGACTCCAGAAAAGATCCATTTGACCCCAATATGCCTTTTTCCAGCAGGGTTATGTTAAATCTAAATAATAAGAAGACAGGCCGAAATGCTAATGTATTTGTTGTCGGTGGTCCCGGCACTGGTAAATCCTTCCGAGTAATCAAACCGAGTCTGATGCAGATGAACTGTAGCACGATTACCACAGACCCTTCCGGAGAGCTTATGCAATGTTGCGGAAAGCCGCTGCATGAGCATGGAATTAAACTGAAATTATTCAGTACTTCCGATATGAAGCATTCTAACTGCTACAATCCATTTGATTATATCTTTGATGAAAATGGAGAAGTGGAAGAGTCAAAAGTCAGCACCATGATCAACCTGTTTTTGGAAAATGCCAGCGGATCTTCCTCAAAATCAAAAGGCGATCCTTTCTGGGATAAGTCTGCAAGAGCTCTTATGTCAGCACTTGCTTATTATATGCTTGAGAATCCTATGACTAATCAGGTCAGAAAAGGCAAGAGATACGCTCCGGACATCAATTTTTGCACAATGCTTAAACTTGTTCAAGCAGGCAAGGTAAGTGAAGAAAGCGAAACATCTCAGTCTGCACTTGATAAATTGATGGAAGAACACAGGCTTTTGATGAAAGCCGAAGGCAGAGAATCAAAGGCTCTTTCCAATTACGATACCTTTAAACTGGCTCCCGGCAAGACAGCAAATTCCATTCTGATTACTGTTGCAGTAGATCTTCAGATGTTCAATAACGAAGATGTGCGTAATCTTACGAGACACGATTATGAAGATGAAGAGAATAATCTTCAGCTTAATAAGATCGGTGATGAACAAACTGCGTTATTTATCAACATTCCGCAGGCGAACACCACCTTTAACTTTCTGGTATCTATGTTATATGCACAGATGTTTGACGCCTTGTATACCAAAGCCGAGAAAATCTGTCCTAAAAAATGGATGCTGATTGATCAGTATAATCGTCCGGTGATTACGATGCTTAATTCAGAAGATGAAGCAAACCGTATTCTGGAAGATCTCAAGACAGCTACTGTAAAAGAATATAAAACTCCCAGAGACGCAAGCAGATTTCAAATTGTGATCGGAAATAAGGTAATTCAGGAAAAGCCCACAAGAGAAACCGCTCAAGCTGTAATTGACAACGCAGCGAATTATAAGGTGCAAAAAGGTGATTTGAGATTGCCTTGGCATATCAGATGCCTGATGGATGAATTTGCAAATATTGGATCTGTGCCTATGTTTTCTGAAAAATTAACTACTATGAGAAAGTATGAGATTTCCTGTACCATCGTAGTCCAGAACATTGCGCAGATTAAGGAGAAATATGACAAATTATTCGAATCTATTATTGGTGGCTGTGACACCATTGTGTTTCTAGGAAGCTCCGAAAATGAAACCTGCAAGTATATCTCCGATACTTTGGGAGAAACGACTGTTCGCACACGAAATATAAGTCTAAGCCATGGACAGAAGGGCGGAAGCTCTGAAGGATTCGGTACGTCAAAGCGTATGTTGTTGACGCCTGAAGAAGTCAAGAATTTGGATAATAAGGAGTGTATTGTTATCATCCGAGGTTTGCATCCATTTAGGGATTTAAAATATGATTTTTCTAAGCATCCTCATTTTGCCGAAACAGGAAATGCGAGCCGTAACAACGAATTATCAGAAGAATTTATTGAAAAATACTTCAATACAAAACCTGTTAAAAAGAAAAAAGTCACAAAAAAGAGACAGCAGAAAGCTGTTGCATTAGTGGCGGGCAGATCCGAATATGCAAATGATCTTGAGGGCGCGAATCAGATCATGCAGGACAATCATGTTACCAAAGAAAATATTGAACAAAAAGTGGAAGCGCAAGCAAGCACAAAAGCAAATATTGAAAATAAAAAAGATGCAATGGATGATAGAAAATCTATTGAAAAAGCCATGAAAGAGGATACCGGTTCAATGGCTGATTCGACGTTTATGTTTTAGGAAAAGGTCCTGCAGCAATGCAGGGTCTTTTTTTGGTGTTAATGCATGGATCGCGCATATTCTTCGTTCATGACATTTTTCTCTCATAATAATAATGAAAGAAAAAACAACTTTACTCAGGAGGTAAGTTTATGAGAAAAATCGCATTATTTAAAAACAAGGCGCAGAATATTCTGTTGACCGTTGAAGCAATGGCAACCGCAGCAATGGCTCCGGTGATCGGACATGCTTTCAGCGAAGTAACAGTCAATCAGGGAGCCCTTAATGGAGTTGATCCATTTGCCATTGCAGGTAAAGGAATTGGTATGATTCTTACTGTATTGCAGATTCTCGGCATTGGTATGCTGATCTTCGGTATCATTTCCGTTGCGCAGTCCATGCAGGATAACGGCAATCCTGACAAGAGAGCGCAGGGATTTGCTACCATTGCAGTTGCCGCAATCTTGATCGGCATGAAGTTCGTGTTACAGGCCATGGGTATTCTCGCCTAACGATCGTGATACCCCGGATTATACCGGGGTATCTTTTTCGGATTTTAGGAGGTCTTTATGAGAAAACGATTATTAGGATTAGCACTTGTGATCATAATGATATTGGGTTGTTCGATGAACACATTTGCAAAAACACCGGAAGAATCTGGCGTGAAAGAAGTTACAACAGAAGTAAAAGAATGGGGAAAAGCTATTGATAGTATTCAAGATCTTTTTGAGTCTTTAGGTGACGCTGTTGCTGACGGTAAAGCATGGTATGAAGGAATGAAAGACGGTTTTCAGAAAACCGTCGCTGAAGCATATATTATGAATGCGGGCGGTTTAAGCGTTGCACGTGATGCTATTATCGTCACAGATCTTGAAAAGAATATGATCGCTCAAATCTGGGATTATTTTTCACCCATAGGCTATTGTATGTTGTTATTTTATTTTCTATTAACAATAGTGCAGGATATGCAGGGAAAAGTAAGGGATCTTGATATAAAATATTGGATCACAACAATCATGAAATTTGTCTGTGTTGATGCACTTATATATTTTGGCCCCACAATAGTTGTGTTAGCAATGCAATTAGGAAATACATTTATCGATTACTTCCTCAACAACCCTATTGCTCTTACAAAAGGAGAAGACGGGGCTGATTACGTAAATGCTGTAGCTGATTATTTTGCAAATGGTCAAGGAAAGCATTTCACAAAAGCTCTTTCTTTATATGTTTACTCACTTCTTTTGAAAGGGGCAAACACCATTCCTAATATTATGATATTACTCCATGCGGCAAGCAGAAAAATCGAATTGATAATTCGTGGTGGAATTTTATGTATTGCAATTCCAGATATTGTAATGTCTGGTCCGCATTCGAGAGGTTTATCATACGTAAAAAAATTCTTTGGAATTTGCTTATACGGATTTGTAATGCTATTGGTCGTTCAGATCGCCAGTACGCTTTCGGCAAGTAATATGTATGCATCAATCTTGGATGGTGGATCCAAAGGTCTGGTAGATGGAGCTATGACAAACTTGAGTGGATTGCTTAATGTAGCTTTATATAACTTTGCAGCCGTGGGTATGCTTAGTGCATCAAAATCCATTTTAAATGATTTCCTGTCTTAAAGAGGAGAGATAGATATGCAAGTATACATCAATAAAGATATTCGTGAATATCAGGTAAAAGATATTGGGCCTTTTACACTGAGGCAAGCTATTTTTTCAATTTTAGCCGTCACTTCTATTTTTGTTTCGAGAGCAATACAGAGGGCACTGTTTGGAAGTTACATTTCTTTGTTATTATACCTTCCAGCCGCTCCGTTTTTACTCTTTGGATTCGGTTCTTCCTTAAGTATTTTTGGAGGATTGCCGTTTGAAAAATGGTTGAAATCTGTTTTTGTTGAGAATTTTTTGAATCCTAAAAATCGTCCATTTTGTTATGAAATGACATGGGATATCAATGATATTCTCACGGAAGATGAGTTGAAAATTTATCATCAGACGGTAACAGAAAAGGTTAAAAAAGTTAAAAAATCCAAATTAACAGATGAAGAAAAACTTTGGCTAAAGGGCTATAAATAACAGGAAACAGGGATTGCGTCAAGCGTCCCTGTTTTTTAATGAAATCGTTCATAATAATTATAGAGGAAGAACAGGAGGACTTAGTATGAAAAGCAAAATCTTACTTTTTACGTGCGTTTCGTTACTCACCGCTGCGTTGTGTGGCTGCGGACAAAATAAGCAGCAGGAAGAAGCTGTAGATACCCTGGTTGTCGCACCAAATGACTGGCACGGTGCTTTTTCCAGACTGGCAAAAATACAGACGGATGTAATGAATACAACTTCAATTCTCGATGAACATAATTACACGATCATTCAAGGACAACCTGATGACTATTGGAACAATGAAGAATTCCATTATCTAAAATTTATTCCCATGAATTCGAATTTGCTCGGATACACGCAGTTGTTTCAAAGTGGGGTAGATGTATCGGCCTTACAGGAGACAATGTCCACTATGCTGTCGGAGGCAGGATACACATTGGCTTCTTTAAGTGAAGTTGGCGCAAATCATTATACATTTGGCTTAACCTATCACGATAAATCATGGCGTTCCTGGACTAACGTATATAAAGAAAAGAATGTGGATTGTGTTTACGATGCTTCTCACGATTGGCTTCAGATGTCTACTTCCGTGAGCGAAGACTTCAGGGGGCAAAATTATGAAGAAGAGTTGTACGAATTCGCAGATCTCGGAGATAAAACTTTTGCATTGCAGAACGAAAAAGAAAGACTGTATGTGAAGTATGATAGTGATGGTAAGATTTCGGAATATTATCATACGGTTTTGCCTGATGTCACCGAAAGTATGGCTAAGGAATTTTACGCAGAACAGAATGCCGAAGATGCAGATATACAAAAAGTATATGAAGGAATCGTTAATGCCGATAACGGTTCAAAAACCGAAGAGGTGCCCGAAGAAGAGACTGCCGAAGAAGAAACTTATGGTATTTATTATACTAAAGCAGATAATTCCATATTCAAACACCTTGATTCGGTAAACCCGGAATGGGTGCAGGCAGCAGGAAATTTCCAAAGCATTATTGAGTACAAAGATCACGTTTTGTCAGTATCCGTTAAAAATAACTTGACTGAAGAAATGGAAAGTTTTTCCGTAAAAGAAAAGATACAGGAGGAAACCACAGATGAAACTTTACAAGGACTATCTGGAGGAGGAAATCCGGAATAATAAGAAAGCTGAAGATGAAAAGAAGCTGCGTGAATACGGAGAAGATTTTGACGGTTCCCCTGTGATTATATACGAGCCGGATACGATCGTGCAGACTGGTAGAAAAGTGGTAAAAGGAGTCGTTACCTTGCTGATATTTATCGCAATATGCGCAGCCGTTGGTGCTTTATTGATTTATGCAGGAACAAAAATGTAAAGGAGTATATAAAAATGAAAAAGAATAATTCAATGGCTCATCAGATAGCAGATGAAAAAGAGCTGCTTCAGGAATTGATCGAAGATTATTCCAAGCTTAAGCAGACGGATTTGCTGAGTGTTAAAAATAATGAAATTACAAAGGAAAATTTCATGGAAAGCGTCAAAAACTACGCTTTCGAAATGTATGATGTTACCTCAGAAATCGTAGAAAAGACATTAAAAATGTTCGAAAACTATGTGTTCGGATATTCCATTCTGACGGATTTGATCAATGATCCGCAGGTGTCTGACATTCGTGTTACTGGATACAATCAGATCCGTATCAAAAGAAAGGGGCATAGAGAGGACGCCGGCATTGTTTTTTCTTCAAAAGAAGAATACGCGAGATTCGTTGATTTCGTTGCAACCAGAAATCAGGTCAGCTTATCAAATCTGAACGCAATTCAGCGTTTTACAGATGATGAGAGTAATCCGGATTATATATTGCGTTTTACTATTTCCATACCTTTGGTAAATACGTTCGATGAACCGTATCTGGTTATCAGAAAAGTTGCGAAGAATTTTCCAACCATTGACAAACTGGTAAATATGGATGAACCAATGTTGTCCCATGAATTAGCTGATGTTCTGATTTCCAGATTTACAAATGGATCAACTCTTGTATGTGGCGGTAACTCTTCCGGAAAGACGACTATACTGAATGCTTTAAAAGAGGAAATACCTCACGATGTTTCAGTTCTGGTCGCGCAGCAGGCGGATGAATTAACCACAAAAACGCACCCGGATATGATGTTTATGCATTCTTTGCCTAATTCAGAAGAGAGTAAAGTTAAGTATGATTTAAAAAACATCAGTATTGCCGGACTTACCATGGATGTTGATTTTTTCATCATCGGTGAAATTAAGGGCGAAGAGGCAAGATACCTGTTAAATGCAGCTTATACTGGTCAGTTGTGCGCCGCTACAATCCATGCGCCCTCTGCTCCGAAGGCATTGGATAAATTAATCGACTATTCCCTTATAGATAGCAAATACTCAAAGAATGAACTGCTTCGAATGATGGATTGCTTTAAGACTATTATCTTTATGAAGAATTACAAGGTTTGTCAGGTTTATGCTGTTAAGGGATATAACCGCGACAAGGGAGAGCTGGAATATGAAGCAATATGGGAAAATGGAGGTTTTGTAAATGGATACGATAAAGACAACGCTGGGAAAATTAAGTACTGATTTTTTGGACTCGCTTTCCATCACGCAAGACAATTTGATATTCAAAATCGGAACTTTTGTCTTTATTGTTGCGGCATTTACGATTTTGTTCTACTACCTTAGAAAGACGAGCATTATTTCAAATACATTGCAGGATACCTACAATGATATGATTTATAAAAATATGATGCTCAATAAAGGTGGTAAAAAACTGCTGAAAAAAGATGGATTCTGGGAAAAATGGATAAAGCTATATACGTACAGCCGAATAGATAAGATCTTTACCTTTTTAACCCCGGAATTATGGCTTGCTATCATCATTGTGTTTGGATTGTTCGTGTTTCTTATTTCTCTTATATTCATTAAGGACTTCTTATTGAATGTTATCCTTGGAATAGTAGCAGCAGGACTGCTGATATTCTTTGAAATAATGTTGAGTATGAACAATTATCAAAAGGTTGATAAAGATCTGATCCAGTTTTTAAACATGCTCGGAAGCTATAGTTTGACAGCACAGGAAGTAACAGCTACTTTCCGAAAAGTCGCAAGATTTATGAACGACCCGTTAAGAACTGTTTTAATTGAGTGTTACGAAGAAGCGCGGACGTCGGGTAAGCCGGAAGAAGCTTTGAATAATATGACTACAAAAATCGAACATCCACAGTTCCATGAAATTATCAAAAACCTCGAGATTGCAATCAATTATGACGCTGACTTCACAACGGTAGTTAAAAGCAATAGACAGATTTTGCAAAACTATATGAGTTCAAAACAGGAAAGAAAAGCATTGGCATCTGATGGCATGGTAAATATGTTCGTTATGGCACTTGCTTTGATTGGTTGTGTTTATTTCATGGGTCAGCTGCTCGGTATTGATATTTGGGCTGAACTTTTTGGTTCTTTGATAGGGCAAATCGCTCTTATTATTGAAGTCGTTTGCTTCCTGGCTATGTTTTGGAAGATCTACACAGTCAATAAATCATAATGTTCATGAGAGGTGCTAAAAATGAGTAAAACTTTAAATTTGATTGTACAGTACAATGTTCTGCCGCTTGTCATTGCTTTGTTCGGTGGTGGAATCATTCTGATAATTGCTTTTTCTTATCATCCCGGACAGGCTATTACAAAACAATATGAGCGTATTCGTGGTGAGTTACAGGAAAAGAAAAAGATAGGAATCTTCGATTATGACCAGATTCAGAAGAAATTGATCAGCAACGGGTTTGCTTTTAGACATCCAGGCCTGGCTGATCCGCTTGTTTATACAGGCGTTAAGATTTGTATGGGGGCAGCAGCCGCGGCCCTCACAGCCCAGTTCCACCCGGCGGTAGCGTTTCTTGGCTTTGTACTTGGCTATGCGTTATTGGATTTGTTAGCCAATATCCAAAATAACAGCGACAATAATAAAATTACTTCGGATCTGCAGATTATTTATGACGCACTTTCTGTACAGATTAAAGGCGGCGTTTATATCATTAACGCCTTATGTGAAGATTATGCACTCGTAAACAAAAGCAAAAGACTTAAAGTGGCATTAATGGAAATGTCTGGAGAAATGATGATGACCTCTGACGCAAAGAAGGTTATCACAAACTTCCAGAATAAATTTTCTAATTGTTACATTGATTCATTGTGTGTAACTATTATTCAGGCGTTAGATTCCGGAGAAGCAGTGGAGCTTCTGGGAGATATTTCCGAACAGCTTAAATCTTTTCAGAATGCCGCTCTTATGAGAAAGAAACAGGAATTGGATAGAGCATTAACTTTCAGCTCTATTATGGAATTCGGCGCAATTATGTTTTTTGTTATCGTGATTTCCCTGGGATCCTTGTCTATTGGATCACTGTTTTAGCAAACCGAAGAATACGAAGTTAAAACTAATGCGTTTTTAAAAAAGTTCTATCATAATAATAA
>ERZ1035032.1062-NODE-1062-length-18481-cov-5.368501_pt1 | contig 18481 bp, 19 predicted proteins | sample MGYA00520693_ERZ1035032 | MGnify/ENA primary metagenome ERZ1035032 (study PRJEB33766, sample SAMN09781740) | gut metagenome | biome: gut microbiome | host: Homo sapiens | place: Madagascar | study: EMG produced TPA metagenomics assembly of the PRJNA485056 data... | reverse complement strand
ACAGGTAAGGCAAGCTAAAGTATTGCTCAATTCCTGAAGTAAATTAAATCACGGCAGAAATCGGTTAATTTCGGTTTCCGCCGTGTTATTTTCCGAAAAGGTGTTGACTTTATCGGGTAGTTGTGGTATTATACATCAAAAGAAATCTTTAAGAGCGATACAGAGATGTCGACAAGGTTTTGAATAGTGAGACGGTAGGGTAACAGCCCGTGTTTTTGTGCGTCCGGATTTACGAACCTTGTCCCAACAGGGTTCTTTTTTATTGCTCATTCAGGAGGCTCTCATGACGGAATACATCTTGAAAAATGCATTGGTCTATACGGATTCGGGATTTCAGAAGCAGGATATATTTGTTTCCGAAGGCCGTGTTCTTTGTGTTTGCTGTAAGCTTTGTGCCGAATATACCCATTCCTATGATCTCACAAATAAGCATATTTTTCCCGGTTTCGTAGATGTTCATGTTCATCTTCGAGAGCCGGGTTTTTCTTATAAAGAGACAATCAAAACGGGTTCACTTGCCGCCGCAAAGAGCGGTTACACAACGGTTTGCACAATGCCGAATCTTGATCCCGTGCCGGATAGTGCGGAGCACCTCGGAAAACAGCTTGATATTATCGAAAGGGATGCTTCGATCAACGTCATTCCCTACGGTTCGATAACCGTAGGCAGGAACGGTACGGAGCTTTCCGATATGGAGTCGCTTGCCGATAAGGTGGTCGCTTTTTCCGATGACGGCAGCGGAATTCAGACAGAAGAAACGATGCGCAGGGCAATGCTTGAAGCAAAAAAGCTCGGCAAAATAATTGTCGCCCATTGCGAGGACAACAGTCTTTTGGACGGCGGATATATCCACAAGGGCGCCTATGCAAAAGCTCACGGTCATAAGGGCATCAGCTCCGAGAGCGAGTGGAAGCAGATTGAGCGTGACCTGAGACTCGCCGAGGAAACAGGCTGCAAATATCATGTATGTCACATCTCTACCAAAGAAAGCGTTGATCTCATTCGTAAAGCAAAACGCAGAGGCGTTGATGTTACCTGTGAAACAGCTCCGCACTATCTTGTTATGACCGACGCCGACCTCAAGGAGGACGGCAGATTTAAGATGAATCCTCCTCTAAGAAGTGCAGAGGACAGAGAGGCTCTTATTGAGGGTATATGCGACGGAACGATCGACATGATCGCAACCGATCATGCTCCGCACTCCACAGAGGAAAAATCAAAAGGACTTAAGGACAGCGCTATGGGTATTGTCGGACTTGAAACCGCTTTCCCGATTCTCTACACAAGGCTTGTCAAGGGCGGAATTATCAGCTTGCATAAGCTTGTGACCCTTATGAGTGTTAACCCTGCCGAGCGTTTCGGCATTAAGACCGGCTTTGAAATTAAGGAGCCGGCAAATTTCACGGTATATGACCTCAATGAAAAGGAAACGGTAAATCCGGAGAATTTTGTTTCGATGGGAAGAAGTACACCGTTTGAGGGTATGACGGTATACGGTAAATGCAAGAAAACGGTTTGCAACGGCAAAATTGTTTGGGAGGATGAAGAATGAACCGGGTAATGATGAAAATAACAGGTAACAAAAAAATTGCCGAAAAAACATATTTCATGTCGCTTGAAGGCGACACTTCGGCGATAACAAAGCCGGGGCAGTTCGTAAATATAAAGCTTGACGGATTTTTCCTCCGTCGCCCGATTTCGGTTTGCGACTGCGAGGAAGGAAAGCTTTCGATAATATATAAGGTTGTCGGCAACGGAACGAAGAAGATGTCCGAACTGCCTGTCGGTGATGAGCTTGATATTCTCAGCGGTCTCGGTAACGGCTATGATACTTCGAAAAGCGGCGAAAAACCCGTGCTTATAGGCGGTGGAGCGGGCGTTCCGCCGATGTATATGCTTTGCAAGAAGCTGGTTGCCGAAGGCAAAAAGGTAACAGTGATACTCGGCTTCAACTCAGAAAAGGAAGTGTTCGGAATTGATGAGTTCAAGGCGACGGGCGCCGAGGTTTACGTTACAACGGTTGACGGAAGCGTCGGAACAAAGGGCTTTGTAACAGATGTTTTGAAAGAAGCGGATTATACTTATTTTTACACCTGCGGTCCGATGCCGATGTTCAAAGCGATCGAAGGCGTCGCAAAAACAAGCGGACAGTACAGCTTTGAAGAGCGCATGGGATGCGGCTTCGGGGCGTGTATGGGCTGCACATGCAAAACAAAATACGGCAACAAACGAATTTGTAAGGACGGACCTGTTCTTGAAAGGGAGGAAATAGTATGGTAACAAAGGTTGACCTTTGCGGAATTGAGCTTGATAATCCCGTCATTCCTGCCTCGGGTACATTCGGTTTCGGCTATGAATTTGCAGAGCTTTATGATATAAATATGCTCGGTACATTCTCGTTCAAGGGAACAACAAAGGATCCGAGATTCGGCAATCCTACGCCGAGAATCGCCGAGTGCACGGCAGGCATGATAAATGCCGTCGGACTCCAGAATCCGGGCGTTGACAAGGTTATAGCCGATGAACTTCCGAAGCTTAAAAAATGCTTCAACAAACCTGTAATGGCAAATGTAAGCGGTTTTTCGATTGATGACTATGCTTACACCTGCGAAAAACTCGACAGAGAGGAGCAGATCGGCTGGCTTGAGGTCAATGTGTCCTGCCCTAACGTACACGGCGGCGGAATGAGCTTCGGAACTGATCCGAAAGCGGCTGCCGAGGTTACAAAAGCGGTCAAGGCGGTGACGGCGAAGCCCGTAATCCTGAAGCTTTCGCCAAATGTAACGAATATTGTTGATATCGCCAAGGCTTGCGAGGATTCGGGAGCGGACGGAATCAGCCTGATAAATACAATGCTCGGAATGAGAATTGATCTTCGCCGCAGAAAACCTGTGATTGCAAACGTGATGGGAGGCTTTTCGGGGCCGGCAATTTTCCCGATAGCCGTCAGAATGGTTTACCAGGTCTCGCAGGCGGTCAAAATTCCCGTCATCGGAATGGGCGGTGTTTCAAGTGTCGACGATGTAATTGAAATGATGCTCGCAGGAGCAACGGCGGTTGAGGTCGGTGCGGCAAATTTGGTTGATCCGTTTGCATGCAAGAACATAATCGAAACACTTCCGAAAGCAATGGAAGAATACGGAATAAATAATCTTAACGAAATAATAGGAGGTACGCACAATGGGTAAGGACGTAATCGTAGCCTGCGATTTTTCAAGCAGGGAGGAGACAATGGCCTTTCTTGACAATTTCAAGGGCAGAAAACCGTTTGTTAAAATCGGAATGGAGCTTTTCTATGCCGAGGGTCCCGATATCGTAAGAGAGATAAAGGCGAGAGGACACAAGATCTTTCTTGACCTCAAGCTTCACGATATTCCGAACACGGTGAAGAAATCAATGGCTGTGCTTTCAAGGCTTGATGTTGATATGACAAATCTTCACGCAGGCGGAACAATCGCAATGATGGAAGCGGCAATTGAGGGTCTCACTCGTCCCGACGGAACAAGGCCGCTGCTCATTGCCGTAACTCAGCTCACCTCGACGAGCGAGGAGAGAATGAAAAACGACCTTCTCATTAACGAAAGTATGGATAAGGTTGTTATGCACTATGCCCACAATGCAAAGCTTGCAGGACTTGACGGCGTGGTATGTTCCCCCTTGGAGTCGGGCAAGGTGCACGAGGTCTGCGGCAACGGATTTCTTACCGTAACTCCCGGTGTTCGCTTTGCCGACGGTGACAAGGGCGATCAGGTCAGAGTTATGACCCCCGAACAGGCAAAGAAAATCGGCTCGGACTACATTGTAGTCGGTCGTCCGATAACTGCGGCGGCTGATCCCGTTGCGGCATACGAAAGATGTATAAACGAATTTGTAGATTAAGGAGCAGATACTATGACAGATATTCAGATTCAAATTGCAAAAGACCTTCTTTCAATCAAGGCGGTTTTCTTCCGTCCGGATGAGCCGTTCACATGGGCAAGCGGCATCAAAAGCCCGGTTTATTGCGACAACAGACTTACCCTCGCTTACCCGGAGGTTCGTACACACGTTGAGGAAGCTCTTGCTAAGACGGTTAAAGAGTTCTATCCGGAGGCTGAGGCTCTTATGGGTACTTCGACCGCAGGTATCGCACACGCTGCCATCACCGCTCAGATAATGGGTCTCCCGATGGGCTATGTTCGCTCGGGAGCAAAGGATCACGGCAGAAAAAATCAGATCGAAGGCAAGCTTGAAAAGGGTCAGAAGGTCGTTGTTGTTGAAGATCTTATCTCAACGGGCGGCAGTGTTATTGAGGTCGTAAATGTTCTCAGAGAAGCAGGAGCAGAAGTTCTCGGAATTGTTTCTATCTTTACCTACGGTATGCAAAAGGGTCTTGACCGTCTTGCTGCGGCTGATGTAAAAAATGTAAGCCTTACTAATTTTGATGTTATCGCAGAAATTGCGGCTCAGGAAGGATATATTGCGTCGACAGATGTCGAAAGACTGATAGCTTTCAGAAACAATCCGTCCGATGAAAGCTGGATCGGAGGCACAAAATGAGAAGTGTTATAAGCATTCTTGATCTTTCGGTTGAAGAGATAGATGAACTCATTGCCCGCGCAAATGATATAATCGCAAACCCCGATAAATATGCGGATGCATGCCGCAGAAAAAAGCTTGCAACGCTCTTTTTTGAACCGTCAACACGTACGAGGCTCAGCTTTGAGGCGGCTATGTATGAGCTTGGCGGCAACGTTCTCTCAATGGCAGACGCAAAATCAAGCTCGGCTGTCAAAGGCGAAAGCGTAGCCGATACGGTTAAGGTTATTTCCTGTTATGCCGATATAATTGCCATGCGTCACCCCAAGGAGGGCGCACCCTATGTCGCTTCTCTCAATGCGTCTGTTCCCGTAATAAACGCAGGTGACGGAGGTCACAATCACCCTACACAAACTCTTGCCGATCTTCTCACGATAAGCCGTGAAAAGGGACACTTTGATAACCTGACTGTAGGCTTCTGCGGCGACCTTAAATTCGGCAGAACCGTTCATTCACTCATTGAAGCTCTTGCAAGATACAATAACGTAAGATTCGTTCTTGTTTCTCCCGAGGAATTAAAGCTTCCGAGCTACGTCAAGAATGACGTTATCAAGGCAAAAAGTCTTGAATACATTCAGACGACCGACCTTGAAAAGGTTATGCCCGAGCTTGATGTTCTCTATATGACCCGGGTGCAGAAGGAAAGATTTTTCAACGAGGAAGATTATCTTCGACTAAAGGATAGCTATATTCTCACTCTTGACAAGCTCGAAAATGCAAAGCCGGATCTTTCAATTCTTCATCCGTTGCCCCGTGTCAATGAAATCAGTGTTGCCGTTGACTCCGATCCCCGTGCATGCTATTTCAAGCAGGTTCTCAACGGAAAATATATGAGAATGGCACTCATTCTCAAGCTCCTGGAGGTAGAATTATGAACATAGATTCCATCAAAAACGGCATCGTAATCGACCATATCAACGCAGGCAAGGGTATGGAAATTTATAATCTCCTCGGTCTCGATAAGCTGGACTGCTCCATTGCCATCATCAAAAATGTAATGTCCCGTAAGCTCGGCAAAAAGGACATCATTAAAATTGACTCCGATTACGACGTTGATCTTGATGTTCTCGGCTACGTTGACCCCGGTGTTACCATTGATATCATCAAGGACGGCAAGCTTGTCGAGAAGAAAAAAGTTTCCCTCCCCAAGCAGCTTAAAAATATCATCAAATGCAAAAATCCCCGTTGCATAACCACCACCGAGCAGGAACTCCCGCATATTTTCAAGCTTACAGGCACCGGCGAAAACAAGGTTTACCGTTGTATTTATTGCGAGACCAAAGCCGAATAACCCTCCTGAACTCGATTATCAGGCAAATAAGCCGCTTTTTCCAACTTGACGTATATACATACGCCTGCGTTGAAAGAAAGCGGCTTCTTTACCTAATCTTCAAGTTCAGGCTTTTGTTTCTTTTGGCGGATAAAGCATTTTTCCGGTTTGATGTATATACTGATCCAACTTCGCAATTTTAAATCATTACAAAAAATACCCTCCGATAACGGGAAATCCGCTGTCGGAGGGCTTTGCTATTATTCTCTTATTCAAGCGTAATAAGGTTGATACACTTAACGGGACAAGCTTCGGTGCATTTGCCGCAGCCTGTGCACTTGTTGTAATCGACCTTGGCGCAGAAGTCCTTGACCTCAACTGCGCCGAATTCGCACGCCTTAACGCACTTCATACAGCCGATACAGCCGTTTGAACATTCCTTGCGTGTGATTGCGCCCTTGTCGTGATTTACGCAAAGGTTTGCCGCCTTTGCCTCATGCAGGGGCATCATCTTAATTATGTGATTCGGGCAGGTTTTAAGGCACTGCTTACAGGCCTTACACATAACAGGGTTGACTCTTGCAACGCCGTCACAAATATGAATTGCGTCATACTGACAGGCATTCATGCAGTCGCCGAGACCGATACAGCCGTAGATACACTCCTTCGGGCCGCCGAAAAGCTGCTTTGCCATTTCGCATGAGCTTACGCCGTTGTATTCCATCTTGGTTTCGGCTTTGCCGCAGAAGCCCTGACACATGACGACCGCCGCCATGGGAGCAACCGAGCCCGCCGAAAGTCCGGTAACCTCTGCGATAGCCTTGGAAGCATCGTTTCCTCCGGGGGCGCAGAGAGCAGTGTTTGTCGTAATTCCCTTTGAAAGAGCCGCCGCATAGCCGTCACAACCGGAGAAGCCGCATGCGCCGCAGTTTGCACCGGGGAGACATTCACGGATAGCCTCCGCCTTCTTATCGACGGGAACAGCCATAACGATGGAGGCAACTGCAAGTCCGAGACCAGCAATGAGTCCGATGACCGAAACGATCAGAATTGCTAAAACAATAGGATTCATATTCGCGCCTCCTTATGCAAAGATCTTGTCAACAACGCCTGCGAAGCCCAAGAACGAAAGGGAAACAAGCGAAGCGGCAACAAGTGTGATGGGCAGACCTTTAAGGAATTTCGGAATGTCGCAGGATTCAAGTCTTGAACGAACACCTGCAAACATGATCATGGCAATCATAAATCCGACACCGCCGCCGATAGCACAGATAAGTGACTGCATAAAGTTGTAGCCGTTGTCAACGTTGAGTGTTACAACACCGAGAACCGCACAGTTCGTTGTGATAAGCGGAAGATAGATACCGAGTGCATTGTAAAGAGCCGGCATATACTTCTTGAGAATAATCTCAACCATCTGAACGAGTGCGGCGATGACGAGAATGAAAACGATCGTCTGAAGATATTCAAGATTATTGGCGACAAGCAGATACTTGTTTATAGGATATGTAACCGCCGTCGAAAGAGCCATAACGAAGATAACGGCAAGTGACATGCCGACCGCCGTATTCAGCTTCTTTGAAACGCCGAGGAACGGGCAGATGCCGAGGAATCGTGAAAGAACGAAGTTTTGAGTGAGAATCATTGTGAGCAATATGCTTAAAAGGCCTTTTGTCATTTCCATTATGCTTCAGCCTCCTTCTTCTCTTCACAGCTCTCGTGAGTGTCTCTGATGGAGCAGGATTTAGCCATCGGGCAGTTTTCACAGCCGTGGAGTACAGCCTTGGGCTTGCCCTTAGACTCGGCAATCTTATTTGCAAGAGCCATTACCATGCCGAATACAAAGAATCCGCCGGGAGCGAGAATAAATATAAGCATCGGGTTTTCGTTTAGGAAGGGGATTGAGAAACCGTTGAAGCTGCCCCCAATGAGGTCGCTGATTCCGTTGAGGAATGTGCCGGCACCGAGAATCTCACGGATGGTGCCCATGACAAAGAGCGCGCCTGTGAAGCCGATTCCCATTCCGAGGCCGTCAACCGCCGAAGCGAGCACACCGTTTTTGCTTGCGAACGCTTCCGCTCTGCCGAGAATTATACAGTTAACAACTATAAGAGGAAGATAAACGCCAAGCTGTTCATCGAGCACGGGAACAAATGCTTTGACGAGCATCTGAACTATCGTAACAAACGAAGCGATGATAACGATGTACGCCGGAATACGAACCTTCTGCGGAATAACCTTTCTCAAAGCCGAAATAACAATGTTCGAACATATGAGAACGATTGAAGCCGAAATGCCCATGCCGATCGCACTTGAAACAGAGGTCGTTGTGGCGAGGGTGGGGCAGGTGCCGAGAACAAGGCGAAGAACAGGGTTTTCAATGATAAAGCCCTTGGTAAGCTCCTTGCCTAAGGATTTCTTTTCAGCCATCAGTTAGCACCTCCGTTTTCTGTAATGGTTTTGTAGTTTGCAAGAGCCTCGTTGACTGCCGTTGTCACGGCGTTGGATGTAATCGTTGCGCCCGTAAGAGCGAGGATCTCGTTGCTGTCGTGATCGGCGCTGTTCTTGGCTACCTTGATTCCGTCAACAAGACCCTTGAATTGAGACTTGAAGGAATCTGTCTGTGCTTTCATACCAAGACCTGCAGTGTCGCTGATTGAGAGAATTTGAATTCCCGTAACCTTGCCTTCATTGTCAACGCCTGTCATAACAATAAGGTCGCCGCCGTAGCTCTTTGACGTTGTTGTGAAAACCATGCCGACCGTCTGCTTACTGCCGTCAAGACCGACTGCGTAGCTTATGCCGTCAAAAGTCTTGTCCTCGAAGCTCTTTGCATCCGCAAGAACCTCCATACGGGACTGAGCCTCGGATTCTGCCGAGTTTTTTTCAATTATCGGAGCGGTTACGTTATTTGCCAGCGCAAGCAAGGTTGTTGCGACAAGGCAGATAATAAAGAGCGCAACCGTAGGAATTATGATTTGCTTTTTCATTTTGCCTCAGCCTCCTTCTTTTCTTTTTTCGGAGTGCCGAACGGCTTGGGAAGCGTAACGTTTTCAATCAGCGGAACCAGAATATTCATGATGATTATCGAATAGGAAACGCCCTCCGGAAGATTGCCGAAAATTCGGATTATTGAAGTAATAAGGCCGCAGCCTATACCGAAGATTATCTTGCCGTTAAATGTAATCGGTGAGGTTGTGTAATCCGTTGCCATGAAGATTGCGCCGAGCATAAGTCCGCCGCCGAGAAGCTCATATGCAACAAAGCGGAAATCACCCTTGCCTGCGATGAGCATAATAACGGCAACCGTTCCGATATATGTAAGTGGGATTGTCGGCGAGATGACCTTACGGACAACAAGATAGATGCCGCCGAGGAGAAGCGCAACGGCGCAGGTTTCACCGAGACAGCCGGCTCGCCAGCCGATGAGCATTTCAACGAGTGAAACGTCGGGAGCCGCACCGCCCGAAGTCATCTCATGAATAGACGAGAGGGGAGAAGCGGAGGTGATTCCGTCAAGCTTTGACATAGTCCATGTGAGCGGCTGAGTCCATGTTGACATCGCAACAGGGAACGAGGTCAGAAGAACAATACGTCCGGCAAGAGCAGGATTGACAAAGTTCTGACCGATGCCGCCGAAGAACTGCTTTACAACAACTATCGCAACGAGCGAGCCGATAACTACCATCCAAAGCGGAATGGAAACCGGAAGGTTGAAAGCAAGCAAAAGTCCTGTGATAACAGCGCTGAGGTCACCGATAGACTGACTGCGCTTGAATACGATTCTGGTGATGTATTCAAATATTACGCAGGTCGCAACGCTGACACATTCAATGAGCAGAGCTCTCGGACCGTAGAAGATAACCGAAGCGATAAGCGCCGGAATAAGTGCGATAATAACGTCAAGCATCAGACTTCTTACAGTCCTCGGACTGCGGTCGTGAGGAGATGCGCTGACAACGAGCTTGTTTTTTAATGTCATTTCTTTGCACCTGCCTCTCTGATGATTGATTTTGCAAGTCTCATATGCTGGACGAGCGGCTTCTTTGCAGGGCATGAATATGCGCAGCTTCCGCATTCCATGCAGACCATAACGCCGTCCCTGGTCAGAGCGTCAACGTCCTTAGCCTTTGAGTCACGGACAATCTTGGTCGGGACAAGACTCATCGGACAGGCGGCTGCACAGCGACCGCAGCGGATACAGTCCGTTTCTCTGAAAATCTTTGCGTCCTTAGCCGAGAAAGCAAGCAAAGCATTGTTGCTCTTGGAAATCGGGTAATTTACATCGGTGATTGCCATGCCCATCATCGGACCGCCTGCAATAATTTTAACGGGATCCTCTTTGAATCCGCCGCAGAATTCAACGACATCGGCGAAGCTTGTGCCGATAGGAACACGAACATTCTTCGGTTCGGCGATAGCCATGCCGTCAACGGTCATTGAACGGCTGACAAGCGGCTTGCCTGTTTTGAGATAACGGGCGACGAACGCGATTGAAGTGACGTTCATAACGATACAGCCGACGTCTGCCGGAAGCTTGCCGGGAGGAACCTGACGGCCGGTTGCCGACTGAACCATCATTTTTTCTGCGCCCTGAGGATAAACGGATTTGAGCTGCATGATTTTGATTGAGCTGTCCGATCCCGAGTCTTTATCAACGATCTGATGAAGAATCTCGAAAGCGTCGGGTTTGTTATCCTCGACCGCTATAACGACATTCGGAATGTTGAGAAGCTCTTTAACGGTCTTGATACCGGAACAGATATCCCATGAATTGTCAATACATTCACGGTAGTCAACCGTTATGTACGGCTCACATTCTGCGGCATTGATGATAAGAGTATCAATATTCTTATCTGCCGGAACATTGAGCTTAACATGAGTCGGGAAGCCTGCGCCGCCGAGACCGACAAGACCCGAATCCCTGATAGCCTTGCAAAGCTCCTCCTTTGTGTTTACCTCGGGAGCCTTGAGCCCTTCGTAAAGTCTCATCTCACCGTCCGATTCAATTGTAACACCCTGAACCATGGTTCCGTTCGGAAGCTTAACGTTTCCGATTGCAGTTACAGTACCTGAAATAGATGCGTGAATCGGTGCACTGACAAATTTATCGCTGTCTCCGATCACCTGACCGACCGCAACGGTATCGCCGACCTTGACAGTCGGAGTACACGGAGCGCCGATGTGCTGCTGCATAGGCAAAACTACCTGCTTCGGGACGGGAATACGAACTACCTCACAGCCTGCCGTGTTCTTGTGGTGGTCAACCTTGACACCGCCGCGAACCTTTTTGACTGCCGAGATAACTCCGTCCACGTGAATTTTACCCATTTGTTCAACCCCTTTGCTGTATGGGAATTTCCCATTTAATTTTTAAACTTTGCGATTTTCTCCAACGGAGGCATAACCGCCTTGAGAATCGTTCCGGTAAGAAAACCCGTCACGATCGCGAATATTAACAACAGCGGCCCGTAGCCTACGATAATGGAAGCCGTACCGGAAATGATACCTGCCGCCGCAAGCTGGCCGATATTGTGACAAACGGCACAGATGATTCCGATGCCGATATATCCTAATTTGTTCTTACAAAATCCGAAAAGGAGGCACGCCGCCGCAGTGCTGAGAATTCCGCCCGAAAGGCTCATCAGCATCGCCGTCATTCCTCTTGTGACGCCTGCGAAAAGTCCCTTGATTATCGTTATGAAAAATGCGTATCCCGACCCTGCACAGCTTGCCATGAACATCGTTACAATGTTGGAAAGACCTGGCTTCGCTCCGGGAGGAAATCCCGGATAGGCGGGGATAAGCGTTTCAAGGTAGGAGAGTGCAAGCGCAAGCGCACACATCATGCCCGTCACGGCTATTTTTCTTGTCAGATTTTTGTTTTTCATATCAATAAGTCATTATATCTGTTTTGTTTTTGTTCGATTTGACCGAGATAACGACCCTCGCCGGAAGACATGCTGCCGTTTCACCGCCGGAGGTCAGCTTTCCGCTTTTGACGCAAAGCTTGTCCTTACATTCGGCATGTGAAAAATATATTTCGCCCTTGCCGACGGTTATTTCAACTTTCGGGTCGCTGTTCGGAGAGATTGTGTATTTTTTCTCAACAGCCGAAAGGTCGATCGTTTCTTCAAGCTTGCCTCCGACGTAAATATCTGCGGTCAATTTGTCCGAGTTCAAAAATCTCGGAATGGATATCGCCGCCGCCGAAAGAAGCACAACAAGTATTATAATTAAATCCGTTCGTTTAAATAGCTTCATTTGTCAAGAGTGTAGCTGTCGTCGGTTACCGTGAACTTGTCCGCAAGTCCGTCGGTGACCTTGACCGCATTGTTGTTGAATATAAAAACCGCCTCGGCATCGTATTCCTTGAGGATATCGACGCTTTTGCGATATCCTGCAATATAGCATACCGTCGAAAGAGCGTCGCTGAGGAGTCCCGAACTGCAAACTACGGTAACGCTCTTGAATTCGCTTGTCGCAGGGTAGCCCGTCGTTGCGTTGAGAATGTGATGATATCGCTTGCCGTCCTTCTCAAAGTATTTCTCATAATTGCCTGAGGTTGAAACGCAGGTGTCCTTGAGCTTCAGGGTTCCCATTGACTGCTTGTCGTTATCGGGATTGACTATGCCGACGGAGAATGTTCTTTTGCCGTAGATAAGCAGACTGCCGCCGACCGAAACAACTGCTGATTTTGTTCTGCCCTTCGTGAGCAGATCCTTTATCTTGTCGCAAGCGAAGCCCTTGCCGACTGCACCGAGGTCAAGTGACTGACCTTTTTTTATCCGAACTGCGTTGCCCGAAATTGAAACATTCTTGTAGCCGACGCTGCCGAGCGCCGTTTTGATTTCATCATCGGAGGGCAGACGCTGATTATTGCCGCCGAAATCCCAAAGCTTCGTAACGTTGCCGATTGTTATGTCAAAAACGCCGCCGCAATCGTCCGAGATGTCGATGCACTGCCCGATGATTTTGGCTGTATCGGGAGAAACGGAAACAGAAGAACCTGCACTTTCGTTGATTCTGTAAACGTCGGAGCCTTTTTTTCTCCAGCTTAGAACGGAATTTTCGAGACCGTTGATCTCGGTTTCGATTTTATCGAGGTCATTTTTTGCACCGAAGCCGTAAAGATTGAAAGTGACGACCGTACCCATTGCAACGCTCGTTTTTTCACATGAGTTTCTGCTGCTTATAAAGTCATATGAAACAATGCCGAAAACAATGACGGCACAAAGTATTACGGCAATGAGCGATTTTTTGTTAAATTTCTTTTTTGCACCGTTTTTCAAAGTAATCCACCTTTTTTCATATATACTAATGTATTATACTATGAAAAATTGACAAATTCAATAGAAACGGAACTAATTAAAAATTTAACAATAATGCAGAAAGACGACGCCTGCGAGCATCTGTCCGCAGGCGTCTTTCTCAGCTAATGTCAGCAACCGCAACCGTTGTTGTTGAGGAACGATGTGCCGTTGTTTCCGCAGCCACAGCCGCAACCGCACTCTGAGAATAAGAGGATAATTATGAGAATAAGGATCCAGTTATTGCAGCAACCCATGTTTCTGACCTCCTTTCGTCTTACACTAACATTGTATGGAAAAGAGGAAGGTTGGTGACAAAGAAAAGCTTTTTATCAGTCAAAAAAACAAACGGCTGAATATATGATTTTTAACAGTTTCAGAAGCAAGCCGAAAACCGTGAATTTTTGTTGAATTTATACATTTATTTATATATTGGGAGGATAAACAGTGTTGACTTTTCAGAAAAAATAAGGTACAATATCATTGATTAAGGCAACACTGCACGTTTAGTGCAAATGCCTGAAAATGGGCGGCGGTTATTATATGAAACGTATTCAATGAACGGAAAATCGGCTGTTTTTCGAAACAGTTTGTTTTTCTGTTCTTTTTTTAGCAATCCCGCACAAATTGAGTCGTGCAAATTGCGCGGCAGGGTAAAGATTCAAGCAAGGCGTGAACCGCAATCGGTGCGGCAGTGCCTTAATTATATAGGGAGGAAAATTTTATGTATGTTTTAGCACTTGACCAGGGAACAACGAGTTCCCGTGCAATAGTATTTGACAAGCGCGGACGCATTGTTTCCAAGGCACAGAATGAATTTGAGCAGATATATCCGAAGTCGGGCTGGGTTGAGCATGACCCGATGGATATTCTCTACAGTCAGATGCATTCAATTTCAACCGTTATCAATTCAGGTGATTTTGATGTTAAGGAAATCGCGGGAATAGGTATAACAAATCAGCGTGAGACAACAATTATATGGGATAAGGAGACGGGTAAGCCGATATACAATGCCATCGTTTGGCAGTGCCGCCGTACCGCCGAGCTTTGCGAACAGCTCAAGGAGGAGGGACTCGGCGACTATATCCGTGAGCACACCGGACTTCTTATTGACGCTTATTTTTCGGGAACAAAAATAAAGTGGATCCTTGATAATGTCGAGGGTGCAAGAGAGAGAGCCGAGAACGGCGAGCTTCTTTTCGGAACGGTCGAGACATGGCTCATTTGGAACCTTACAGGCGGCAAGGTTCACGTCACGGACTATTCAAACGCTTCAAGAACGATGCTTTTTGACGTTGACAAGCTTCAGTGGGACGAGTTCCTTTGCGAAAAGCTCGGCGTACCTATGTGTATGCTTCCCGAGCCTGTTGAATCAAGCAAGATCTACGGCACAGTTGCCCCCGGAATTATCGGTATTGAGGAGCTTGAGGGTGTTCCCATCTGCGGTGCGATCGGTGATCAGCCGGCTGCATTGTTCGGTCAGGCCTGCTTCAATCCCGGTCAGGCGAAGAACACCTACGGAACCGGCTGCTTCCTGCTCATGAACACCGGCGAAAAGCGAGTCCGTTCGGAAAACAATCTTCTTACCGGCGTTGCGTGGAGCATAAACGGTAAAACCACATATTCAATCGAGGGCAGTGCCTTTAACGCAGGCTCGGTTATCAAGTGGCTCAGAGACGAGCTTCATATGGTCGATACGGCGCCCCGTGTTGACGAGCTTGCCGAAAGCGTTGAGAACGCAAACGGAATGTTCCTTGTTCCGGCATTCACGGGTCTCGGCGCACCTTACTGGGATATGTATGCCCGAGGAACTATTGTAGGACTTACAAGAGGTGTTAACCGCGCGCATTTCTGTCGTGCCGTTCTTGAATCAATATGCTTCCAGATGACCGACCTTCTCCGAGCCATGACGAAGGATTCGAATATTATTCTTTCCGAACTCCGAGTTGACGGCGGCGCAAGCGTAAGCAATATTATGATGCAGATTCAGGCGGATCTCATCAGAACGGTTGTCAACAGACCCAAGACAGTCGAAACAACCGCACTCGGCGCGGCTTATCTCGCAGGTCTCTGCGTAGGAATGTGGAAAACGCCCGAGGAGATAGAAAAGAACCGTGAGGTTGAAAAGGTATTTATTCCGAAAATGGACAAGAAGGTCAGAGATAAGCTCTGCGAGGATTGGAAGCGTGCCGTTGAGCGTTCGCGCAACTGGGCGCAGGAGGACGATTTTGATTGATAAAGATCAATCTTAATTTATAAATTATTTATTTTACATAGGAGGTTTTATTATGGGCAAAGTTGTTTGTGATTGGAAAACATTGCATGATTTTATGGTTGACGCATTCAAGGGCGTAGGTGTTCCTGCCGAGGACTGCGAGATCGTCGTTGACGTTATCCTTGAATCGGACAGACGAGGAATTGAATCCCACGGCTGCAACCGCTTCAAGCCGATTTATATCGACCGAATCGAAGCGGGAATTCAGAATCCTGTCACGAATTTTGAGATTATTAAAGAAACCCCGACAACGGCTGTTGTTGACGGCCATGACGGTATGGGTCAGGTCATCGGCTACAAGTCGATGGAAATGGCAATCAAAAAGGCTAAGGAATACGGTATGGGCATGGTTGCCGTTCGTAATTCCTGCCACTACGGTATTGCGGGCTACTATGCGTCAATGGCTGCGAAGGCAGGCTGTATCGGTATCACGGGTACAAATGCCCGTCCGTCTGTTGCTCCGACCTTCGGCGTTGAGGGTATGTTCGGAACAAACCCGCTCACGATCGGTATTCCGACCGATGAGGATTTTAATTTTGTTATCGACTGCGCAACATCAATTACGCAGAACGGCAAGATTGAGTATTATGCAAGAATTGACGAGCCTGTTCACCCGGGCACAGTTATTGATATCGACGGCAATCCCGTTGAGGGCGACGCAGGCGAAGCTCTCAAAAAGATTCGTAACGGCACAGCCGCTTTGACGACCCTCGGCGGTATCGGTGAGGCTCTCGGCGGATACAAGGGCTACGGCTACGCTATGGTTATCGAGCTTCTTTCGGCTGCTCTCCAGGACGGCAACTACGGCAAGATGCTTGACGGCAAGGACGAAAACGGTAATCTTGTACCTTATCATCTCGGTCATTTCTTTATAGCTATTGATACGGATCACTTCCTCGGCGAGGAGCAGACAAGGAAAAAGGCAGGCGAGATTATTCGCTCCGTTCGTGCTTCCAAGAAGGCACCGGGTCATGACCACATATTCTCGGCAGGCGAGAAGGAGTACAACGTTTGGCTTCAGAGAAAGGATTCCGGCGTGCCGATAAACGAATCCGTTCAGGCTGAAATGAACAAGGTTCGTGATGACCTCAAGCTTAACTATGTATTCCCGTGGGAGAAATAAAATAATTTGATCGGAGGACAAGTATAATGGATTATGCAAAGGAATCCCTGAGACTTCATTATGAGTGGAAGGGTAAGATAGAAGTAATCGCAAGAGCAAAGGTCGATAACAAGGATGCCCTTTCGCTTGCTTACACACCCGGCGTTGCTCAGCCGTGTCTTGAAATTCAGAAGGACATCAATAAGAGCTATGAGCTTACACGCCGTTCAAATCTCGTTGCCGTTATCACCGACGGCTCGGCTGTTCTCGGTCTCGGCAATATAGGCCCCGAGGCAGGTATGCCCGTTATGGAGGGCAAGTGCGTTCTTTTCAAGGAGTTCGGCGGTGTTGACGCTTTCCCTCTTTGCATCAGGACACAGGATGTTGACGAATTTGTAAACACCGTTGCTCTGCTTTGCGGCAGCTTCGGCGGAATCAACCTTGAGGATATCGCCGCTCCGAGATGCTTTGAGATTGAAAGAAAGCTCAAGGAAAAAGCCGATATTCCTATTTTCCATGATGACCAGCACGGCACCGCAGTTATCTGTTCAGCGGGAATTATCAATGCTTTGAAGCTCGTCGACAAGAAGATTGAGGACTGCACAGCTGTATTCAACGGCGCAGGTGCGGCAGGCGTTGCGATTGCAAAGCTTTTCACAAGCATGGGTATGGGCAACATCATCATGTGCGACCGTAAGGGTATAATTTGTGACGGTGACGACCTCAAGCCGGCTAAGCAGGATATTGCAGACTTCACAAACAAAAATCACCTCAGAGGTTCACTTGCCGATGCGATGAAGGGCGCAGACATCTTTATCGGCGTTTCCGCTCCCGGAGTTGTTACCGAGGATATGATCAAGTCGATGGCTAAGGACCCGATCGTTCTCGCAATGGCTAACCCCGTTCCCGAAATCATGCCCGATCTTGCCAAGGCGGCAGGCGCAGCGGTTGTCGGAACAGGCAGAAGCGACTTCCCGAACCAGATCAATAACGTTCTCGCATTCCCGGGAATTTTCCGTGGAGCGCTTGATGTCCGCGCAAGTGACATCAATGAAGAGATGAAGATCGCAGCGGCAAAGGCACTCGCAAGCCTTGTTTCCGATGAGGAGCTTTCCGCAGATTATATTATTCCGAAGCCTTTCGATCCCCGTGTCGGCAAGACCGTTGCGGCGGCTGTTGCTCAGGCGGCTCGTGATTCGGGCGTATCAAGAATATAAAACCATATAAAAGAGGGCATTATAATGAAAACAGCAATTTACGGCGCAGGCTCGCTCGGTACGGTTCTCGGCGCATATCTTTCAAAGGCAGGCGTTGACGTTGACCTTATCACAAGGAATAAGGAGCACGTTGACGCAATGAACAAGGGCGGAGCGAAAATTATCGGCACAGTCAACATGACAGTCCCTGTTCATGCACTCACTCCCGATCAGATGACCGAGAAATATGAGCTTATAATCCTGCTCACAAAGCAGCTTGATAACGAAAATATTCTTCGCAATCTTGAAAAGAACATGACAGATGATTGCATCGTCTGCACACTTCAGAACGGACTTCCCGAGCTTTCGGTTTCCAAAGTCGTCGGCGAGGACAGAACAATGGGCTGTACCGTCGCATGGGGTGCAACTCTCCACGGCAAGGGCGTATCGGAGCTTACGAGCGAACCCGACAGTATGTCGTTCGGCCTCGGCAGAATGAACGGCCAAAAGGACGAAAAGCTCATGCAGGTTAAGGCTCTGCTTGAAAAAATGTGCCCCGTTGAGATTGAGGACAATTTCATGGGCGTTCGTTGGTCAAAGCTCCTGATTAACAGTGCGTTTTCAGGCATGTCTGCTGTAATAGGCGGAACCTTCGGCGATGCGGCGGAGAATAAGGAGTCCAGAGTCTGCTGTCAGAATATAATCAAGGAATGTATTGACGTTACGAACGCAGCAGGTATAAGGATTGAG
>ERZ1035032.1044-NODE-1044-length-18667-cov-6.182033_pt1 | contig 18667 bp, 20 predicted proteins | sample MGYA00520693_ERZ1035032 | MGnify/ENA primary metagenome ERZ1035032 (study PRJEB33766, sample SAMN09781740) | gut metagenome | biome: gut microbiome | host: Homo sapiens | place: Madagascar | study: EMG produced TPA metagenomics assembly of the PRJNA485056 data... | reverse complement strand
TGCAATTTCAAAAAGATGATTGAGGCAGAATGTCAATTCTGGTCTAACAGAGCCTAAAATAATCGCCTTCGATGGGCTTATTGCCGTAAGTTGCATACATTGCAATATGCTCAACAAGATGACGTAGGTAACCCACAACGTCTCTTGAAACAGCGGACCTGCCCTCAAATTCAAGTCGATCAATCGAATGCTCAACAGCGCTGTTTGCATTGCAAAGCTCTTTAAGAGGGTTTCTCATAAACCTCGATCCTCCATCGTAATTTTCGACCCCGCAATATGGTTTAACGGCCAAGAAATCTTTGCATCAATTAAGATGTCCATCCGATGTCCATCAATAATGATAGCCGCACCCTAACAACACTTCCAAGCCAAACGACGAAGCTGAGTAACGCATAATTTCTTTCGCAAATTGACAACCGTATAGCGGAACACGGCCCGCGCCCCGTCAATGATTTCTAGCGGCTAAACAACAAATCATTGACGAGGGGGGGCACGGGCCGCGTCTGCGAACAACGTGTCAGTCGACGAAGAGTCGCTGCGCAGGGACATTAAAAATCTGGTGGGGAAGACCATCGAGGAGACGCTCAACCCGCCGCTCGAAGAGGTGGCGTCGAGCTCGTCAGGGCCGAGCGCCACGAGAGAACGGCGGGCCGGGAGGCCTACCGCAGCGGCCACTACGCCAGAAAGCTCGTCACCGGGGCCGGGGAGGTCGAAGCAAGTGCGTGGGGACGCTCGGTGCGCTCAAGGAGGTGTTCCCGGGGCCCGCCACCGGCGCTGCACGGTGCATTTCTACCGCAACGTGCTGAGGCGGGTGCCCGTGACCAGGCGGAAGGCCGCGGCGCGCATGCTGAAGACGATCCACGCGAGGGAATCGCGCGAGGTATGCGTCAGAAAGGCCGAGGAGGTGACGGAGGAGCTGGAGTCGATGAGGCTCGGAGCGGCCGCGAGGACGGTGCGCGACGGGTTAGCCGAGACGCTGGCCTGCACGGAATTCCCGCCGGAGCACTGGCGCCGGATCAGGACGAACAATAGGATCGAGCGCATCAACCGCGAGATCAGGAGGAGGACGAGGGCCGTCGGGACCTTCCCGGACGGCAACTCGACCCTCATGCTGGCGACAGTGAGGCTGAAGTACATAGTGGAGCACGAATGGGGCAAGAGGAGGTACCTGGACATGTCCACACTGGAGGAGATGGACGAGCCGAAGGGAAAGGCGGAGGGCTAGAAGAGGACGGGGCCGAGGACGGCTAAATCAATTTGCGAAAGAATCTTGACGGTACATATCCAAGAACCTGTTGTTGTGGTGATTTCAGATCCTAGGACGAAGGCCGTTTTTCATTAAGCGGTCGCCAGGGCATCACCCTTACACCAACATTTTCGACGCGATCAGCCGCTATTCATTGAGCGTCTTGAGGTGCCCCCAACTCTTCCTCCCAGTCAGGCATGTGGAAGCCGACCGACTCGGGCTTGGAAAGGTCGAGCGCGGAGTGGACCGGGTGTGGGGCGATAGGCCCCTAGGAGCTGGCGCGTCCCTCGAGGGGGTCTCGGTCCTATCCACCGCGGTGCATTATTCGGCCGAGTGGACGTCGGCGGTGCCGGCGGCTCCGACCCGCAACATAGGTGGTGACGAAAGGGGCCAAGACTCAGTTAATCGTATAATTAAATCCTAGTTGGCGCATTTTGTAAGGCGGTAAACATGGATCCAATTGACCTTGTCGGATCAGAGGCGGTTTCTCGGTTTATTGACTGGGGCAAATTACAAATTCAAGGCATCAATAAAAGGCGGGAAGTAGAAAAGCTTATCGAAGAAACCACTATGCGCGCAGCAATGATTCTCACCAGCGTTGATTTGTCGCAGAAATTCAGAGATGTTCATCTTGTCGAAGAGCTATTGGCCCATCGCAGCTGCCTCGATAAAGACAAGGATGAAGCAATACGGACTTTTCTCGGCGACAAGTTCGATAAAACTGCCTACGATTTTGTTGAAGAATTCTGGAACTCCGTAAATATAATTATAGCTAAAGGAGAAGAGTCTCTTGCGGCAAGGAAAGCCGCCGAGGGAACCGAAGCTATTAGCAGGAAGCTCGATACCATCTCCGGGACTCTAGGGACAAATCGACTGGATCAAGCAGAGCTGTTTCGATATCTATCAAGCTACTGCGCCAGGTTAGCAAAAGGCGACAACAGGCCAAACGTTTCAAGGCGTTTATTTATTAACGGCTCATCAGCGTCCATTCAGCAGACAGCCATATTAACTAACCAGAAACCTACACTCATCTACGCAGAACCCGGGGCGGGTAAAAGCGAATTGCTGAAAAATATCGCAGCAGAACTTGCAAAAGATTGGCTCAGCCGCAAACGAAACGAAGCCCCAGTATTCCTTGAAGCACGAGGTTGGTCGCGCCGCTATTCAAGTCTAATTGAGGGCATAGCAAAAGAGGTCCTCGGCGAAGCGTCCGAGGCAGCAATGTCACTCATAAGGGACAACATTTCAATCTTTAGACTCATTGTAGACGGCCTGGATGAAGCTCGACGCGACAGGGACCTTTTCTTTGGTGAGTTGACACAATACGCTTCTGATGCAAATAGCCCTCTCATTTGCTCCTCGCGCTTCGAAAGAGACTGCGAGCGTATCGGTATTCAGGGCATGCGTTTGCAAGAATTCGATGACGATGACGTGATCACCTATCTTAAGCAAAGAGGAATCGACTCTCCGGGAAGCATACTAACAAATCTAAGCAATACTGGACGAGAGCTAATGCATAACCCGCTACGTCTTTCCTGTTTAGCAGAATACTTCTTAAAGAAAGGAACTTATTCAGCGCCTAGGAATCTCGCAACCATTTTTGAGTCATGTATTGACTCAATGATCGAAGCCAAGATTGCTTCTAGTGATGAGCTTGATTCCGATTATCTTAAATATCAGCTTGGATCTTACGCCTTGGAGTGCATGACAGAAGAAAGCCCCAAGCCATTGAGGGTTTTCCTTCTGACCAAGCAAACGCCATCCGAAGCCGAGCGCATAGAGCAAGCAGGAAAGGGATCTGGCCTCCTGAGTATTACCAATGGCGTGGTGGATTTTTCACATTCAGTTCTCCAGGAATACTTAGCAGCAAAATTCCTTTCAAGTCAGTCGATTACAACAATTATTGCTTACTGCAACCAATGCCTCAAAAACCCGTTGCTGGAGAACTTCTTTGTAATACTATGCGGCTGCACAACAGACGCTTCAAAACAAACAGCAATTCTCGATCATCTCGAAAACAACGATCTTCCTTTATTCATGAAATGCTTGAAAGGACGCATGAACCTCTCGGGTGAGTTAGAAGCTCGATTGAGCCGGGATGAACTGACTAAAATTGCAGAGCAAACACTTAAAACCTATACGAACATTACTGAACGCTATCTGAGAAAAATGAAGCCCTATATACCGTTCCGGCATACTCTATCTTCACCAGACGCACCGATACGCATGGAAATGAGTTATAGCGCTGAAAGCACAGTGGCCCGAATCACACTAAAAGAAAAGCATCCTGGAGAGGAAAACATAAGCCTCAGAATTACCGATGATGCGCAGGGGCCGATAATGAAAACCGCAGATGGATTCATCGTACCCCTTATTTCGATAAGATCATCAGATCAACCGGAAACCCATGTCTATCGAATAGATAGGCTCTACGAAGGAGTAGATTGCGCTAGAGAGCTAGCCATCTCAATGATAAACGATGATCTAAAAGACTTTTTCAACTCAGCAGAGACCGTGCTTTTCGAACCATTGCCCATGAAAGTCGGGTTTGTGGAAGAAGCACTTAGAAAAAGCCGAATCAATATTGGGGAAAGCACAGGGCGGCCTCGGAAGCCCAGCCTACGCAACAGCACGGCAAAGGAGATTGACAAGGCGCTCATCGGGAAGCCAATTTACTTCATCAATGTTGCGAACATAGATATACCGATTTCAGTAGTACCCGCCCTAGCCCGGATACTTGAGCTAGATCAAGAAGCCCCTCTGCAGTATCTTCCTCCCTTACCAGATAATTTAGGCAAAGGCTACCATTGGGTTTGGGATTTATATACAGACCAGCTTTGTGCATCGTGGTGCAAATTCATCCTTGCCGAATGCGAGAAATCTTACAGACAATTCATCAAGACTTTTATGGAGGATATTGGAAAATATCTACCCGCCTATGCCGATGGACCCTTTAGCCTGAAAGCAAGTATCAAGCCTGCCGAAAAAGGTGAATACCCTCAAGACAGGCTGATTCGAGTCTCACTATCTCCCGTCGAAAGTGAAGAAGAAATCAAGGTAGCTATTACGAAAGATAATTCTCAAGAAGGCCATTTCAAAAACGATTTTGAAACACAAGCTGAAAACTGCCTACGCACTGAGAGGCTTTTAGGAAGACCCGGCAACTATTATTGTGAGCATACTTATGGCAGTGCAGAACTTTTATGCGAGCCTGCATTTGTGCATAACAATGTTCGGAATAGCATTCAAAAAGAGTTAGAGAAGCTCTTCAAACTAAGCTAGAAGTGTTCAATCGCGAAGGGCCGCTATCGATCAAAACGCTAGCGGTGTCAGCCTGCAATAGCTGCAGCGCCGATTTGAGAATTCAGCCGATTGAAGCCCCGCCGATCATAACCGATCAGCGCGGTAAATAGCATACCGGTATCGGTAGGGCGCCGCCCTTACACCGGCATTTTCAACGAGGATCCCAAGTCAGCATGTGCGCGTTTAAGACGTGTCAACGTCGCGGGCAGACCACCGATAGCAAAAGGGCACCGGGACCAACGCCATTCCAGGTGCCTATGCGCAATATCGACTGTGCGCTTCGCGATAATCAGTTGAGCGCCTCAAGGATGAAACTGAAAGTCAGGACTAGGTTTTCAGAGGATACAGATCAAAACAAGGATCAAGCCCTTTGGATTAAGACCAATCCCATCTGCTACTCTACAAATTGGAACTAACTCACCAGCACAACTCAACCAGCTGCACTTGTTCTGCTAACCCCACCCAACACCAAATCAAAAGGAGCATATTCATGTCCCAGTACGATTACCTCGTCGTCGGTGCCGGCCTTTCGGGCGCCGTCTTTGCCAACGCCGCCAAGCGCGCCGGCAAGTCGGTCCTGGTCATCGACCGCCGCGAGCACATCGCCGGCAACATCTACACCGAGGACGTCGAGGGCATCCAGGTCCACCGCTACGGCGCGCATATCTTCCACACCTCCATGAAGGACGTCTGGGACTACGTCAACCGCTTCGCCGAGTTCAACAACTACGTCAACTCGCCGGTCGCCAACTTCCACGGCAGCATGTACAACATGCCCTTCAACATGAACACCTTCGCCAAGATGTGGCCGGGCGTCGTCACGCCGGCCGATGCCCGCGCCAAGATCGCCGAGCAGGTGGCCGCCGAGAACATCGGCGAGCCGGCCAACCTCGAGGAGCAGGCGCTTTCCCTCGTGGGCCGCGACATCTTCGAGACGCTCGTGAAGGGCTACACCGAGAAGCAGTGGGGCCGCGACTGCCGCGACCTGCCCGCGAGCATCATCAAGCGCCTCCCCTGCCGCTTTACCTACGACAACAACTACTTCAACGATCGCTATCAGGGCATTCCCATGGGCGGCTACACCAAGATGGTCGCCAACATGCTCGAGGGCATCGAGGTCCGCTGCGGCGTGGAGTACAAGGAGCTGGCTGACGCCGAGCCCGATATCGCCGCCAAGACGATCTACTGCGGCCCCATCGACGCGTTCTACGACTTTAAGCTGGGCACGCTGGAGTACCGCAGCCTGCGCTTTGAGACCGAGACGCTCGACGAGGCCGACCACCAGGGCGTGGCCGTGGTCAACTACACCGAGCGCAAGGTCCCCTACACGCGCATCATCGAGCACAAGCACTTTGAGTTTGGCACGCAGGACAAGACCGTCATCACGCGCGAGTACCCGGCCGACTGGAAGCCCGGCGACGAGCCCTACTACCCCATCAACGACGCAAAGAACGAGGCCCTCTACAAGCAGTACGAGGAGCTGGCGGCGCAGGAGGGCGACGTGATCTTTGCCGGCCGCCTGGGCGGCTACAAGTACTACGACATGGACAAGGCCATCGCCGCGGCATTCGAACTCGTCCGCAACGAGCTGGGCGTGGAGCCCACGGAGGCGTAAGAGTCCAAAACGGGCCTCTACGCGAGCCGAAAACAGCACAAGCAGGCACGCCAACGCCGGCAGGTGAGTATTTGCTCGCTTGAGCACTGTTGAATATCGCGAAACAGCACCGCCGATATCGCGCTTGGGCACCGGGGCCGACACTGGCCCCGGTGCTTTTTTATTGCTACCGGTCTATCCGCGGCGCTGCCGCATGTTGGCCTCGCCCATGTCGACCCAGACCGCGTTGTGCACGATCCTGTCCATGATGGCGTCGGCATGCACCCCGCCGCCGAGCCTCGGGTGCCAGTCCTTCTTCTTGAACTGGGTGCAGAATACGGTCGAGGCCGTGCCGTACCTCAGCTCCATCAGCTCCAGCAGCATCGACCTGAACTCGGTGTCCGGCCTGTCGAGCAGCCACTCGTCTATCACGAGCAGGCCGAACGCCCCGTACTTGCGGACGAGCTTGCGCTCGCCGCCGGGCCGGTCACGGCTCTCGCGCCAGAGGTCCTCGAGGTCGGGCTGGCGGACGTAGCACGACCTCACCCTCCTGGCGCAGGCGGCCTTCGCGAGCGCGCAGGCCAGGTAGGTCTTGCCCGTGCCGGTGAGGCCCTGGAGAACCACGTTCTCGCCGCGCCCGACGAACCCGCAGGTCGCGAGCTCGGCCACCGCCACCCTGTCGAGGCCGCGGCCCTCGAAGAAGTCGACCGAGCGGACGTCGGCCTCGGGGTACCTGAGGCCGGCCCTCCTCGTCAGGTTGCGGACCTTCTGCGTGATGAAGTCGGAGTGCGCCTCGTCCACCGCCATCTGGACGCGCTCGGCGAACGCCATCCCGGCGCACACAGCCTCGTCCTGGGCGGAGAGGGCGGCGAGCAGCTCGGCCGCCCCCATCTCCCTGAGCTTGCGGGCGGTCTCCGCGTTGACGTCCATGCTCACTCCTCCCCGTAGAAGCCGGCGCCGCGCACGTAGCCGCAGTCCCCGGACGCCTCGCCGGCTGGCGCCCTGTCCTGCCCCGACCTCAGCACGGGCTCGACGTCGCGGTAGCGCGGCGACCTCTTCCCGGTCGCGAGCGCCATCCCGCACGCCCGCTCGAGCCTCGCCGGGGTGTAGCGCCTGGACAGCCTGAGCACGGCGAGCGCGGCGTTGAAGCCCTGCTCGTCGAACTCGTAGCAGGCGAACACCCTGTCCACCAGCTCGGAGCAGGAGGGCCCGACCCTCGAGGCCCAGGCGCGGATGCGCGGCGCGTCCCAGTCCGACCACGCCCTGCCCTCGGGCATATCCGAGCCGCGCGTGGAGTAGCGGTTCCTCGCGTAGGACGGGAACCTGGGGTGCGTGGCCACGCGCTCGCCGCCGGAGAAGACCTCCACCTTGCCCTCGGTGACGCGAAGGTCGACCGTCGAGCCGACGAGCAGGTGGCTCACCGAGTAGTAGTTGCGGGCGTACGCGACGTGGCAGTTGGCCTGGACCTTGCGGCCGTAGACCCACTCGCACACCTCGAAGGGCTCGGCCGGCAGGGGCCTCAGCAGCGGGCGCTCGACCTCCTCGAACACCTCGCGCCTCGAGCCCTCGCGCTTGGCGAACGGCGCGTCGTTGTGCTCCGCGACCCTCCGGGCGACGGCGGCGCGGAGGGCCGCCATGCCGGTGAACACCTCGTCGCGAAGCGCCGCTATCACGTAGGTCGCGGCGGCCCAGACCTCGTTCTCGGCGCTCGGCTTGTCGCGGGGCCTCCTGACCCTCGCCGGGATCACGGCGGAGCCGTAGTGCGCGGCGAGCTCCTCGTAGGCCGCGTTCAGGACCGGCTCCCCGGCCCTGGGGTGGGCGGTGACGCCGGTCCTCAGGTTGTCGGGGACGATGCAGGGCGTCGCGCCTCCCAGGAAGGAGAAGGCGTGCACGTGGCACAGCAGCCATGTATCCTGCTTCATGTCGAGCGTCGGCTCGACGTAGCTGTACCGGCTGAACGGGAGGCAGGCCACGAACAGGTACACCTTCCTGACCTCGCCGGTCGCGGGGTCCACGAGCCGCATCGTGGGCCCCGACCAGTCGACCTCCATGTTCCTGCCCGCCTTGTGCCCGACGCGGCTCACCACGTTGCGCGACACCGTGTACTGGCGGTAGCGCTTGCAGAACCTGTCGTAGGACATCGACGGCGCGCCGGCCTCCGCGCACCCGTCGGCATACTCCGCGTGCAGGAGCTTGAGCGTGACGCCGGTCCTCGCGAGCTCGCGGTGGACGCGTGCCCAGTCGGGGTCGGCGTGCACCGGCCCGGCGTCGCCCCTGCCGGGGAACAGCAGCGCGTAGGCGGCCTCCTCGGACATCCCCTCGACGTCCTCCCAGGAGACGCCCCGCTCCCTCGCGGCTTCCAGCACGTCCTGGACGCTGTGCTTCGAGACGTGGGCGGTGCGGGCGATCGCGTTCTGCGAAAGCCCGTTCACCGACCTCAGCCTCAGGACCTCCCTGGCCCTGATCCTTCTCGCCATGTGGAACCTCCTCGTTCTCTGGACTGCATGGCAGCCCGAGCGTAACGGGGATGCGCGGGAAGGCATTTAATGGCGGTGCCGAACGGCAATATTCGGTCGGGTGGGCGGCGGTGCTGATTCGCAATATAGGTGGTGTCGAAAGGGCCTAGGACTCAGGCAGGAGCAATTTCGCCCCTGCCGGCGTTTTAGTATGGAGACGGAATTGACTATTCTGTCCATTATCTAGCCGAGGATATAAGTGGACGCGGCCTGCCACCGAGGCAAAAACCGGAAGTATGCGGCAAATTCGAAATATGCCGAGCACACCGGAATGCTGCAACGCCTCTACCTGCGGTTTCTCTGCGCGAAAAGGGCAGTGTGCTCGTGGGTTCCGGAATTTGCCGCATACTTCCGGCGGGCGGTTCCGGAAGTGAGGGGAAAAATCAAAAACGGCCGACCAAACCCCGGTTATGCGCTTCCGCAACCTGCGGTTTTGTTGCCGAAAATCGGGTTGCGCTCGGCGATTTCCGATTTTTTCCCTCACTTCCGAAATACGCGATATTAGTCCGCTGTCCTAAAGCGAAAACGTGAAAAATATCCTTTGGAAAACAACCCCAAAATCAAAACCACCCCTAAAAGGGGTGGTTTGCTCTTAGGGTATAACCCTTGGATTTCCGGCACGCGTCTAAAGGCGCCGGCCCTCACGGGGTTCGGGCCGCACTGCAGGTTGACCCGTGGCGGGCCGGTCAAACCGGCGCTATTTACGCCCCGGCCCCCTATCGAAAGGGTCCTCGTACTCCTTGACGCTCAGCCGGTCGAGCGCGATGTCGGCCTTCTCCTGCTCCCGGATGTACTTCGCGATCGTCGCCTCGTTCAGGCCGACGGTGGACACGCAGTGGCCCTCGGCCCAGAACTTCCTGTTGCCGAACTTGTACTTCATGTTCGCGTGCCTGTCGAATACCATCAGCGAGCTCTTCCCCTTCAGGTAGCCCATCACGCTCGAAACGCTGTACTTCGGCGGTATCGCCAGCAGCATGTGGACGTGGTCGGGCATCAGGTGCCCCTCGATGATCTCTATCCCCTTGTACTGGCAGAGCTTCCTGAAGATCTCCCCAAGGTCGGACCTTATTTGGTTGTAGATGACTTTGCGCCTATACTTCGGCGTGAACACGACGTGGTACTTGCACATCCACTTCGTGTGCGACAGGCTGTAGGCCTTCTGGGCCATACGCCACCACCGCCCTCTCGACTCGGATTCCTTGCGGCCTGAACAATCGCAAGTGTCCGGCGAGGGGGCGGCTTTGTAAAGCCGTTTGGCCCCACCCGCATAGCGGGTGGTTTCTGATGCGCCGCGCTGCGCGCGACGCACAGGCTAAAGCCTTTAACGCAAAAACCGCCTTTCGGCGGTTTCCACGGACCAAGCCGGACGTACCGTCGCAAGGCCTCATCACAGTTGAAAAAATAAGAAATAACCCAACGCCAGTCAATCATTATCCAGATGGAATGACAACAGTCGAGTTAAATAGAAAAGCTGATCTGCGGCAGGTAAAGCGGCCCCCATACTCCGCCAGCAGCAGCATTCTCAATAATGCCCTTTGCATAGGAATAAAGGTCTTGCATGCCGAAGCTAAGCGCCTCCCTATCAAATGCCTCATCGTCTAAATCAGACGGAGCACGATAGATACCGGACACGGAAATTTCGGAACGGTAATAGTGCCCCTCATCACTGGGAATGAGCTCTATGACAAGGTTGAGCTGCCGAAATCTAGCTCCATTTTCATCAGTGAAGGCATTCGTTATGTCATTTCTAACGTTAAACTCACCGTCCGACTTATTAACTCCCTCCTTCGGGGTCATTCCGCCATCAAATGAAAACCTATCGACTTTTTTAGACATGCATGTAATCGACGAAGACTCAATGCGCTGCTTCTTCAGAGAGTCCATTTACATCTCCAATCGGAAGAGGTTCTCATCAACCAAAGGATCAGAATCCCTATAAGCAGGAACTTTTCCTCCTGGTATTACGGACAAAAGCGACGAGCTAAGACTTACACTCCTCTCATGAGGAACCAAGCCGAGATATCTGCGGACCTCAGGAACATCGCGAATGAGCCTCATAAGAGTATTGGCAGTAATAGATTGTTGCGATGCGCCGTTCTCCCAACGAGAGGCCGTGGGCTTCGAAACCCCTAAGACCGACTCAAAATCATGCTGTGTTAAGCCAAGGTCTGAGCGCAAATGCTTTATTTCCGAGGGAGATAGAAGCTCATGAGCCTTGGCGTATTGCGCGGCAAGCGCATGGGCAAGCTTAGTCGCCTCCGCAGCGGTCATTTCATCGTTGCCGCACTCGCAAACATAATGCTCAATTCCTTTTACGGTAATTTTCTCGCCACGGTAAATTTCAGTCATTGGCGCCGTGGTAAATTGCATTTCTTTGCCGCATTCCATGCAACGCATGACTCCTCCTTTAATGAATGTATCCATCGATGTTCGCAGACAAAACGTTTAAATGCGCATTACCTTCGGAATCAATTGAAAACTTAACGTACCAATCCTCGCATTCAAAACCTCGGCACACGTAGACATCTGCGTAAACATCATGCAGAGGCCCATCCATATCGAGCGCGATGGATTTTCTAAAATCGTCAGGCTTCAGATAATCAAATAGGTCAGTAAGGAAATGATCAATGTCCAAATAACCAAACTGATTCATCAGGTGTCTGCGCACCCTACCATTTACAATCATCTTTCCCGAGCGAGCCAAAGACTTCGCTTCGTCAAGTGAATATGACGGTCGGAGCTTGGTTCGATTCATAACCACCCCTTAGTTAGCATAATGCTAACTATATTCGTCTTGTTGCCAATTGGCAACTCATTATGGCGTTCCAGTCAAGAGTATTGCCGCATTATGGGACTATCCGGAAGTACGGGGAAAATCAAGGTCGGTCAACCAGACCCCGGGTTTGGACATCCGCGACCTACTGTTTTGTTAGGAAAAACCGGGGCGGGCTCGGCGAGCTTCGATTTTTCCCCGTACTTCCGAAATACGCGAGAATAATCCGCTGTCCTAAAACGATAACGCGAAAAATACCCTTTGGAAAACAGCCCCTTAAACGCGAAAACCGCCTTTCGGCGGTTCCCACGGACCAAGCCGGACGTACCGTCGCAAGGCCTCATCACGGTCCCTACTTTAAGGAAATGCACAATCCCGGTCAATCCCCTGCCAAGATCCTGTTGCGAACCATGCCAGGCAAACGAGCGTCAGTAAAGTTACATGCAAACTTATAACCACTCGTAATGTTGCCTTTTCCCAATTGAGATGTAAGTTTTCACAGGCCGAATCTTACGTTCAAATCGACAAAAAAGAGGGCCGACGCATCGGCCCTCTTCAGGTGTCGCCCGAAGGCTTCCACCTCAATTATTTTTAATTTAGCCGATATCCCTTGTTTGTCTACGGGCTCGGCCACAAGTAGAAATTATCTTCCTTTTCGGGAGCAGCCTTTAAGAAGCAGCTATATAACTAAGGAGTGCATCCGTCTTGTCCCTAGCCTCAGTCTTTTCTGTCTGTTGAAAATCCGAAGTAGACAGGAAGCCATACAAATCTTCAAGCACGCCAGAGAGGCCGCTGCGGCAGGCTCGCAGCCCACCGTCACCGCAGTTCATTAAAAAAGGAAAGGCGGACATCCCAAGAAGGATAGCCGCCTTTCCTCTGGACGCGAGGTCCGTAGGTTACCCGCATCAATACCGCTTTTAGATAGGCTACTGATTATTGATCAATTAATTAACGCTATAAATTTGAAGGGCACCCTGACCCTCGCCCTTCACGCCATATTGCGCCTCTTCGGCCTCGGCTTCATGGCAGTCGGAACATACTGAAGGGTGGAGTCGAAGGGAACGCCAATGCTATCGAACGGCAATATTCAAAACATGGACGGGCAGTGCCGACGCGCATTATCGCCGATTTCAAAGAGGAAATTGCTCATAGAGTCAAACTCAATACCTTCAACAGTGTCGTAACACTAATCAGCATCTTACAGCCATTCCTGCGGAATCAAACCATCCCCGTCACGCCACCGTTCTATGACACTTTCTGCAAACCGCTCATCCTTGCCTTCTGCATGGTCTACCAAAATCACCTGGAGTTTCCCATTTCCCTCTTCAACCTTATTTAAAATGAATGAGTGTATTTTCGAGAGGCTTTCCCAGTCGGCGTCTCTCTTTTCCCCCTCGGCAGGGAAGAAGACCTGAGAAGGCTGGTCGAGAAAAATGAAACCTGGAACAGGTCTTTCCTTCTGAATAAAAAGCAAATGAAATGCAAACAATGTCAATAGATGCACGCCGAGCCAATTTGCACCGCTGCCCAAATTCTGTAGCGGTATCGCCTTTCCCTCCGAATCAACATAAACAGTCGCTTTGTTTTCATTGAACCAGTATGGGCTACCGGCGTGCTCGAGATCTAATTCGATCGCGTAATTAGACATGGCTTGCTGTAGCTGAGCAAGAACACACTGCGTTTTTTCACAAACATCATCGGCAGACAGCAGACTATCAATCTCATTAAGCTTGCATTTCAGACGCCCCAACTCAGACATTTCGTCAACAGGCGTGACCATGGAGTCAATAAGCGACAGACAGTACTCGATTCGTCCAAGTAATTTGGCATGACGAATCGATTCGTCCCTTTCGTTCATAAGTTCAAGTCTCTGAGCATAAACTCCATCGATTTGGGAACGCAAATAGTGAATTCTATTCTCCAGCCCCATTCTTTTTCCATTTAAGTTTTCCAAGTGCGAGGAAACATCGACTTGAGTAAGAGAAACGTTCTGAAGAGATTTGTCAAGACGACCAATCGAACGTTTTATTTCATCGATGCCGGGCGTTCCAGCAGCACAGTCATTCCCACAGAAAGGGCATTTACCAGTATCAAATGATAGCTTTTCGAATAAACCGATAGATTGCAGTCTTGCCTTCTGTTGAATTGCGGAGCCGCTATAGTCCATAAATGAGACATTATAGAGTTCGCATTTATCAATTTCATCACTTATTTCTCCGAGTTCACACTGGGCAATCCTCAGAGCTTCTTGTAATCTGACTAACGACACTGGCCCTTCAGAGCTCTCATCGAGATCAGCATTCACTATACAGCGTAAAACGTTCGCAGCAGACTCAATATCATTAATATCAAAATCAATATCGCCATCAAGCAAACCCACAGCTTGAGCTTCGGCAATAAGCCCGCTAATGCAATTTCTGCTAAATTCTCTTTGATAGCCTGATTCCGCCGCCCTATTCTCGATAGCTCTAATTTTGCGAGCGAGCTCCCTTTTCTGCTGATTTAAAGAAAGGGTGTCTTCGGTTGTGGCGCCAATAAAATATGGAAAAGAGCCTTTAAAAGAGGGCAGAAAGAAGTCTTTAGCTTGATTGTGAAATAAAACTCTATTTGAAGCAATCTCGCTTTGCCCTTGAAAACAATAATATAAGGCATGCCTGATGCTTATGGCGCCTTGAGATAAATTTAGGGAATTGTGAGTAATTCCAAGCTTACGACTAAGAAGCTTTTTTAAACATTCAACATCGATATTGGACTGGAAAGAAATCTTATCTGGAACACGTATCTCGCTTCCAACCTCATAATATGCAAGCAAACTTGTTAGCTTGTGTTCCTCCGGGGATTTCCTTGCAATGAACAGCTGCTCACCTTCAAGTTGCAAAAGGAGCGCATACCAATCGACTTTACTGCGAATAACACCTTCTGCAATATCGCAATTAGAACTGCAAAAACAGTAATCCAAAATTTCGCCAACTGCCGATTTTCCTGTCCTCGATGCACCAACGATTGTATTAAGAGAACCAAGCTTAAAACTAATTTTTCTTGCACCGTGTAAGTCTGAATACAAGATAAGCTCTTTTATCTGCATTAAGGTCGAACCCCCAAAATCGCATATATAGTCTCTGCGCTTCCGGATCTAGCAAACCACCTTGCTATGTTGCGAGATTTCAAAATACAATCTCTAATCTCCCGATCGGTGTACTTTTTGGTGCTCCGCAAAGCCACATTTTTTCTAACTTTGATTGTTCCAGTATCGGAAATGAATGCGGAAGATGATCGCAATAGAAACTCAATCGCTTCATTAGTAATATCAACAAAAGCCGAAGCGCGCTTAGCGAATGAAGCAATACACTCGGGATGAGATTTTGCCCACACAAGAAAACGAACTCGGCTATTAACCGTGCCTCGAGTCTCCCTGTGCAGCACAAGAGGCAAAACAAGATAAAGAAGCGGAAACTCAAGCTCTTTAAAACTCGACATTTCGTATTCATCAATGAAAGCATATAGGAGGCATGCACAAAATGCAGGATTTAATAAATTTGCTGCCTCAGGCGGTCGTTTAGCCCAGGATTTCGTTTTTCTCAACCTCCTCAGAGCAAAGCTGTAAATAGTCGATATGCCAACCGATCTTCAAATTATTAGCCAGAATGTGATAAGTCCCCCTCATAACAAATGGCTCGTCACATCCTTGACGTATGCGAACATCCTTTCTCATAATTTCAGTTAGTAGATGTCGGCCCTCTTTTTGCTTTTCAGCCTCTCCAGACTCATCGCTAAGCTCATCAGACATAGCGCTCCACTCATGGTCCCATTCATCAATTAATCTTTCCTCGTATCGCTCGAGCTCATCAGGAACAACAAGGCAGCTATCGATCCATTTTGCCCTTTGAGTTGAAGCTCTGCAAAAGTCTTCGATAGCCCCGATGATCCTTCTACGCTTACAAGCAATTAGTTCAAGCTGTTTGCAATACAATTCAGAAGAGTGCTCTATTTCTGCCTTCTCATCTACATCGTCAAGCTCAACGTCAATCGGAAGACTATCATCGCGGAACTCGTTTGTAATTTTAACTATTTCATATCGCAAGTCTGATTGGGTGACCCCATCCGAGCTTTTATTGCTTAATAATGAAATACACTTATTGCACCACCAACCCTCCAGACGCTCAAATAGGATATCCTCATATTTTGGCTGACAGGAAAAACGCAGCAAACGTTTTATGCGAGACTTACATTCAAATATATTTGACTCTTCGTCAAATACGTATATTGAATTTACCAACAGTCGCGCCCTATCTTCATTAAGAGCAATAAATGCTTTATAGGATGAAGCATTGATCTCACTTGTCTGAGAGGAGGCGACCTTCCTTAACCCAATGAAAGCCTTCTCCGCATCGCGCCCGTCATCGCCCATTTTTAGCAATGATGCAATAGAGTCCTGAGGCGCCTTAGCTGTTGTGATAATTACAAATCTTGACTTTTCGAGAAGAACGGGATTATCCTCGACGGCATCGACCCATATCTTTATAGTTCTCCACAAATCGGGACTGCGATCAGTTAGGTTGCCGGCTCTGCCTATATGATGCTTAAGTTGAACCATGGCAACTGGATTACTATCGTTTTCAAAAGATACATCGTCGAATTTTTCGATAAATAATTTTAAAGATGGTGTATCAGATTCAATTAACAGCATAAGGGCACAACGCACCTGATATAAGTAGCCCAGCATTTGAGCCTGAGCCTCATGCGAACTCATGATGCCCCTCGCAACCGAACGAAACCAATAGATAATCCGAAGAATAACACCGCCTGAATATAAATGGTGCAAGATGAGACGTCATTGTTCAAATAGGGGCAAAAGGACTAGTAATGCAGGCGCCATCCCTCGATGGTATTAACTGTCTAAGCTTTAATAGAATATGCAACCAATTCGAGAATGGTTCGAAAAGCTAACCGAAACAACCGTCACGTGACCCCAGGCAAATCACCCAACAATTTCCCATAGGCAAGCTCTACTAACGCTGGCATAACGCCTCCGCAAGAAACAGCCTTACCGTAGCTCGCGTACTTAGCTAAAAGCGCGTTGTAATAATCCGGTTCAACCTGTTTGCAAAAGCTCAAGTGGCCTAAAACGCGATGGGCGTGATTACGATCGTGCTCGCGCATAAGCACCTGGTATAAGGAGCGCCTTAGCTCTGCTTTTCTTTTGGGTCCCAGTCGTAGGACGCCATCGTGGTCAAGATAGATGCCCGTGATTTTACGTAGGTGCCCTCGTCCAAAACAGCGAGTTTTGTCCTTATTCAGATCAAAACCCTTTTGCTTTAGGCGGTCATCGACAATAGCTGAAATCTCCGCAGAGTCTATCCATTCAGTTGATGAGATGCAGATGTCGTCAGAGTATCGCGAGTAGACGAATCTTTCGCCTAGTCTAGCTGCAATCTCATGGTCAAACGAAGCCATTATGCGATTGGCAATAAAAGGCGAACACGGAGAACCCGTTGCAAGAGAACCCCGATAACATGATAAAGCTACGAGAAGATCGACATCGTCTGCAGTAAGACGCGAGCGAAATTCAGCGTTTGTCGACCGATACGTTCCCCCTGAAAACAAATTCCTAACCATTTGTTGAGTGCAGGACTCAAAGAAATGGCAAATATCAAGCAGAAGAAAATGGCTGCTCTTAGCATGGAGCCCGGCATTACGGCAGACGCTTGAGCCCTTTTCGTAGGCTGTAGCGTAAGGGAGATTTATATCAAACTCCGTATTTATATAGTCCGATATCCAACACTGGACGAGCTTCAAATCTGGCCGAGGCGCAACAATCTTTCTCCCGCCGGCAGAAAAACAGTGATACTTATCCGTCGTTGAGCTCGCAAGGTCCTGTAGCTGGCGATTTGTCATTCCAAGATCGAAGCAAATTCTATCCGCAATAGACACTGGCAACGCCTCCATACCCCATTGATCTCTTACGAAGGATTACCCGCGCCCTCATGTTTGAGAGATCTTGGTCTTCGCTTCCCTTAAACATGAAATAAGAATCGAGGTGTATCGTGCTTTTAATCAGATAATCCGGACCCCTATTGCATCTCACTTTAGAAACAAGACCGGTAGCTCTCATCATGCAGCAAACATCCGACCAAGATATCGGAACACCGGCATTTTTCATATCCGCGTTTAGGATGGGCGAGTATATTTTGAGTTTACTGGCACGGAAACCTTTGGCCGCACAGTATATCGTTCGCAAATCGGTCTCTGACATGGGACCCAATATTTGAAGCAAGTCAAGTAGCTCATGAACGAGCGAGCCGACGTTAATCTCAGCCTCATCTCGATTGATCATCTTTCTAGAGGCCCTTAAGCCAGCCTTGCCCCGCTTGGTAGCATTAGCACCAATAAGGGACCTTAGCTCAGAAACAAAGCGGCACAAGTCAGGCGAAGACATCGGGTTATTTAAGTCTAAGTAAAAGACTTTGTTAAGCGAAGAGTCGCCCGTGGCTATTTCTTTCACTGGCCCATCGATCAAGAAGCTCCGAGAGCCCTTATATTGCTTTCCAACAGCAACAGAGGTAATCCAAGCAGCATGAGGCAAAGCGGAGAAAGCACCCAACTCGCAAAAAGATCCACAGCTCTCTGCAAAAATCAATATCCAGTCAGATATGTCGGCAAGCATGGCCTCTTGCTGAAGTAAATTAAGTCTCGAACCGTCCATTTCTGCCGCCACGTCTTCGGCAGTAAGACAGAAAACGTTTTTTAGAGCCTCAGTATGATTGTTGGAAACATAAGCCCTAAAGAATCGTCGAGAGGAGTAAAGACTCTGATCGCCGCCGCAGGGAAAGATAAACAAGGGCAGTTTATTAACGTCTCGATTAACCCTCAGATGGTTTCTCAGGATAGTCAAATCAGTTGAACTGATACAGTCGCAAAGCATTACACCTCGATTCCAATAAGGACAAGGCCGCACAGTCCGTGCATATGGTCATTCCGTAGGCACGGATTCGAGTCCGTGGCTATGGAACGACCATATGCACGGACCCAAATTGGTGAAAACGTCTCAGTCCATCTTTAACAGCGGACTCGCCCCAATCGGGGCAATCAATGACTAGCTGCGACCTTGTCCCAAGTTACTTTACCATCAATTAGTGTCTTAGACTGGGTATTGGCAAGCTTTAAATGCCAAAGCGCACACACGCCTTGATTATCAACTTCATCCGAACACTCCCCACATTCATCCGTACATGTAC
>ERZ1035032.1042-NODE-1042-length-18714-cov-5.115708_pt1 | contig 18714 bp, 13 predicted proteins | sample MGYA00520693_ERZ1035032 | MGnify/ENA primary metagenome ERZ1035032 (study PRJEB33766, sample SAMN09781740) | gut metagenome | biome: gut microbiome | host: Homo sapiens | place: Madagascar | study: EMG produced TPA metagenomics assembly of the PRJNA485056 data... | reverse complement strand
TTTCCTGACTGACCTACCGGTTTAGTAAAAAAGGTATGATATATATTTTCACGAGGTAATACGTATGACTGATAAAGAACTATACATTTTCTTAAAAACTAAATTTATTGAGGCCGGTGGCATAACAGAAAAGGAGGCCGCTGAAATAATCGGGATAACTCAATCTACCTTCAATAAACGTATAAAAAACGGTTCCCTCAAATATTTAGAAGTGTTAAAAATCATGGAGGCCCTCGGTTATAAAATCCAATGGAGAAAAATAGATAAATAAAATTATGTGGCCGCAATGTGCGGCCGTTTTTGTATATACTCAGCGTCCAATGTTCCCCACTTGAATCTATTCTCACACGACAAAAGAACCCTCTCTCACTGACAAAATAGTGAGAGAGGGTTCTTTGATTTCCTACCTTATCCATTTGAACGGAATTTCAGGAAAAAGAGCTGGATAGCGAGCATCATGACGAGCGCCACCGCGCCGCCTGCCAGACCATTTCCTGTGAATCCATCTACCAGGTAACCGACGACGCAGCTCGAAGCGACTACCATGACATAGGGGATCTGGGTCGAGACATGGTCGATATGGTGACACTGCGCCCCCGCCGAAGCCAGGATCGTCGTATCGGAGATCGGAGAAATATGATCGCCGCCGACAGAGCCAGCCAGCACCGCAGCGACCGTCATGACCATGAGATTCTGGTCATTATTCACGACAGCCAGCACGATCGGGATCAGGATGCCGAAGGTCCCCCAAGAGGTACCGGTAGCAAAAGCAAGACCGATAGCCACCAGGAAGAAGAGTGCCGGGAGCATGATAGCCACCGATGCATTATCACTGACCACATTTCCTACATATCCGCCGATATTCAGGTATTCCTTACCAACGACACCAGAGAGCGTCCATGCGAGCGTCAGGATCATGATAGCCGACGTCATCTGCTTGAAGCCTTCGCCAAAGCAGGAACAGAACGTACCAAAGGAAAGTACCTTTCTTGGAATATACAGGACAAAGGTGAATACAAGCGCAATGAAAGAACCGATGACAAGGCCTCGTGCGGACTCACAATTTGCGAAAGCGTCTGCGACGCCTTTGCCTTCCAGAATACCGCCTGTGTAAAGCATACCGAAAATACAGCCACAAATCAGGACGAAGAGCGGGAGTACAAGGTCGATGATGCGGCCATTCCCCACCGGCGCACTCGATTCGTCATCTGCATACTCTTCCGGAATCACCAGCGTGCCGCCGCTCTTCTTTTCAAAAGCAGCCATGCGGGAAAAATCCTTTCCCGACCAGATAAGGACCAGCATGAAAATGACCGTCAGCCATGCATAGAGATTCAGCGGAATGGTCGAAAGGAAAAGAGCGAATCCATCGATCTCACTTCCCTCCGGCAAAGAAGATGTGACCGCCGCCGCCCAGGAAGACACCGGCGCGATGATGCAGACCGGCGCTGCTGTCGCATCGATGATGTAGGCGAGCTTCGCACGGGTGATCTTAAAGCGGTCTGTGACCGGACGCATGACCGTACCGACCGTCAGACAGTTGAAATAGTCATCAATAAAAATCAAAATACCAAGCACCATGGTGACGAAGAGTGCGCTCTTTTTCCCCTTGATCGTGCGCGCTGCATAGTCTCCATATGCCTGCGAAGCCCCTGATTTCTGAATGGCTGCTACCATGATACCGAGCAGCACCAGAAAGACTAGGATGTACACATTGCCCCCGACCTTGTCCGACATGATCTTGAACATTGTATCGATAGCCCCAAGTACGCTGAAGCCGGTAAACATGAAAGCACCCATGAAAATGCCAATGGCCAGCGACATGTAGACTTCCTTCGTCGCCAATGCCAGGATAATTGTCACGACTGGTGGCAGCAGTGACCAGATGGTTTCACTCATTCCCTCATTCCTCTCTTCTAAAAGCAGCATCCCCGCTGCGATGTAATATTTTGTTTATTATACACTAAAACAGTCTTTGAATAAAGTCATGTACTGAAGTTTCTGCCGAAGCATGGTATGAAAATGCAAAAGAGTGCCTCTCATATAAAGAGACACTCTTGGTAGCCCAAAAAGGGACAGCCGTTTTGAAGAATTCTCGATGAAGGCATTCCCTGCAATCTGGCACCAGCGCATTTCACGGTTCATGTCGTACAAGTACGGCTAAACTTCGCTCTAGGGTTTGTCCACGAGGCGAATCCGTTATTCGAGACAGGTTTCAGTCCTAGCTGTCCCTCTTCAGTTTTGATTTTTCTTCCCGCTCGACTAGCACGATGAGGAAGAGGGAGACAGGAAATCAATTCAGATCTGCTTCTGCTTTGGCTTTCCTCGTTCTCCTTCCCTTCGGGTTTGTGCACTGAAGAAGAATGGTTCGGCCGCCGCTTCGGCTCCCGGGAAGATGGCTTTCCTCTCTCCAAGAAATACCATCGGAGGCATTTTCGATTTTATACGGTTTTTGAAAAAAGCTTTTAAAAAAAACGCGGATACAATCGTTGCCAGCTTGTGTCAGCTTCCTTACGGATCAAAGGTAAAAAGAAGCGTATCCACTGCTTTAGCAGACCCTGTCATACGTAGGTTCCACGAGGCGATTTCCCTTCACATCCATGAAGCCCCATTTTCCTTTTTCTTTGAAAGCGATATGTTCTTCATCCAATTTCCACATTTCCTGCAGCGTCTTGGTGAATGGAATCACTGCCTTGCCTTCCTTATCGATAAGGCCGACCTCGCCACCCTTGGAAACACAAGCTGCACCATACGAGAAGCCATCCAGCACTTTATCATAGACAGCCGGGATAGCCATATGTCCCTCTTCATCAAGAAACCCCCATTTCCCATCGCTCGTCTGGACGGCAGCGAGACCAGGTACCATGGCTTTCTTCTGGAAATCAACCTCAGCAGAGAACCTGTTCGCTTTTTTGAATCCTTCGGCAATCATCCCTTTCCCGAGTTTGTAATAGCCATAGCCTTTATCATTTCTTACGATGACAATATCTTCTGCAGAGCCAGTCCAATGGGAGATTTCCTTATATTCCGCCGGAACGATCAGTTTTCCTTCACGGTCTGCATATCCCCATTTCCCTTTGATCTGTACGATCACTTTATCTTTATAATAGGGGCCATTGAAGTCATTGGTCGTCGGCAGGTAGACCTCCCCTTTGGTATTCACATAGCCGAATTTGTAGTCTTTATTGAAGAAATCACTGGAGCTGACGGTCGGGAGGTACATGCCATAGGAGCTCACCATCTTCACGACGCTCAAGAGCGCGCCCCATCCGAGCCGGCTCTTCTCTTTTTCAAACAGTGCTGACCCATGGAGGAACGGCATCAGCTTGGTCGCATTCACCGTAGCAAGGATTTCTCCATTTGGCTTGATATAGCTGCATTTCCCATCATTCTTAATGCCGGCATATCCATTGTAAAATGGAAGCATCACCTTTTCACCGCTGGCCTTCCCTACAATGGTACCGCTCTTGTCAAAGATGGAAATCTGCCCATCCCGCGCAGCCAATCCGTAGCCTTCATGGAAGGGCGCGATATCGTCATATTTCGGGTCGACCAGCGTCTTCCCGTCGACCGTCACATATCCCCACTTGTCCGCGATCTTGACCGCAGCGATGTCCTCGTCGACCCGTTTCACATCTTCATAGGTACGCGTCGAAAGCGGTTTCCCATCCAAATCAAGGAAAGTGTAGACATTATCTTTGGAAAGTGCTGCATACACCTTGCCATCATTCATCGCGGAAATCTTCTGATAGGCTGGCGCGACGCAAACTTTGCCGGTCGCATCCGCGACACCGAACAGCCCTTTCTGCTTCACGACAAAAATCTGATCCTGCCCTGACAGGATGTCATCATACACTGCCGGAAGGATCTTTTTGCCTTCCTTCGAATAAGCACCCCATTTTCCATTTTCACGGAAAGCCCAGATGGTGTTTCCATTTTCATTAGATACCAGCTTGATATTCTTCCGTTCCTTAGGTAAAGGCAGGAGCACTTTCCCATCGCTGGCCGTGATGCCTTTCATTCCGTTTTCTTGCAAGAGTTCGACCTGCGGAGAAACATCCATGAGATTCGTATTCACGACAGGAATGATGACCTTCCCATCCACCAGCGTCGCACCGTAGGCATCCCCTTTCTCGACCAATACAATCCGAGGCGTCTTTTCAGACGCCTCGGTATTTTTGGCACTTTCCGCGGGTGCTTTTGTCATCGCGCCATCGAGCTCACTGCTAAACTGAGACACATCCCCTATGAGCATCTGCGTTTCAATCGCCTGATACGTCAGATCATAATTGTCTGCCTGCGCGGATACCCCGCAAGTCAGCAAAGCTGCTGCGGCCGCAGCAGCCCATTTCATTTTAAGTTTCATTGCGCTCCTCCATTCATTGGAATGACAGCTTTTCGGCAATACATTTTGCTGCTTTCTTCATTATAAACCTCTTCATCTATAGTGCAAGACTAATAATCAGACGATTCCCATTTCCCCTTTTCTTTGAGTACGATTTAATCATCGCTTCATCAAAAAACGCGTTTCCTATAAAGAAAACGCGTTGTATAGTCCGTGGGGGAGCTGCCCTTGATGGCAAATGAAAGCTCTGCTTACATGTGGAATGAGGATCGCGGCTTCACCGCGAATCAAAATAAAACGGTGCCCCAATGGCGCTTGATCGACTGCCAGGCCGCAAACGAAAAAAATTTCTCGCTTTGCTCGAAATGACGATATGAGAGAGTCTGATGTCTCCCAATCACCAGTCACTTGAGTCTTCTGATCCCTAATCCCCGGTGCTTTCAAACGGATGGAAACGGATCGAGAGTTCACTGTCTTTCCCCAAAGACCTTTCCCAGATCCACCGCCGGCATCACGATCGCAAGAATGACCATCAGGATCCCCACGACCTGCAGACCGACAAAGCTCATTTGAAAGATGAGGCAGGAAAGGATAACGGAGGCCGCCGGTTCACTCGCCGCCGTGATGAGTGCCTGCTGCGGGGATAGGTACATCAGACCTGCATTATATAAGAGGAAGGCTGTGACCGTGCCGAAGAGGACGATCCATGCGACGCCGAAGAAGATATACGGGTCGAAGAAGGCAAGCCAGTCGATATGCGGGACAAAGACCCAGCAGGCGAGCCCACCGATGATCATGCTGACAGCCAGAACGAAGGTCTTATCCACCTGAAGAAAGATGTGCTTCGGGTAAATCGAAGCGAAGGAATAAACCACTCCATTGAATAACGCAAGCGCTATACAGAGAAAGGAAACACTGAGCTTCGAAGGATCGCCGCCTGTCACCAAAAGATAGGTGCCTCCGACAGCCAGAAAGACCGTGATGACCTCCTCTTTTGATGGCAGCTTGCGATGGCGGATGGCATTGTAGCAGATGACCATGGCAGGACAGCTGTAAAGCACGACGGTCGCCGTAGCGGTATTGCCATACGCGATCGCCTCGAAATAGGTATAGTGCATCAGCATGAGGCCCACGATGGCGTAGATCACAATATCGATCCACAGCCGCGGCTTCTTTCGAAGGAGCCTGAGGCTTTTTTCATCCTGCCCTGCCATATCGTCACCCCGATCAGGATACATCCGGCTGCCATCATGCGAAAAGCCGTGAGCTCCATGGCATTCATAGAGCACTTCTCGAAGAAGTTCTGCGCCCCGATGCCGCTTCCGGCCCACATAATGCCGGCTAAGACGACCATAGCGATCGCAAAATGATTCGAGGAATGGGACATGACGGATGCTCCTAAGAAAAAAGCAAAGGACTTTTTAAACCATCGCGTGCAGGTATCGTACAGGCATGGTAGCTGCTCTCGATCCGCTGATCATTCTCCTGCCGTCTTTTCATTTTCAAAAATGCCCGGCACTGCAATAGCAAGGAGAACGAGCAGAATGCCAAAGCCCTGGACAAAATTGAAATGGGTATGAAAGATGAAATAGGACGCAATGACAGAGATCGCCGGTTCAATGGTCGCAGTGACGGAAGCCTGTGAGGCCGGAAGGAACCGAAGGCCTGCATTGTAGCAGGTAAAAGATAGCGCCGTACCAAGGACGACGATCCAGAAAATATCGAAGCGGACTTCCGGAGCAAAGAAGCCGGAGAAGTCCCCCATGGGATTGATGATATAGGAAGCCACGGCTCCGGTGAACATGCCCAGCGCGAGGACGAAGGAATTATCCAGTACACCGATGAAGCGCTTCGGAAATACACAGCAGATCGCAAAGAAGACCGCGGAAGCCAGCCCCAGATACACACAGTCTGCAGGTACCGAGAGACGGCTCACATCTCCGCCCGTCACCAGAAGGAGGACCCCGATGATCGCCAGTACGACGGCCGCGAGCTCCCCCGCCAGCGGCAGCCGTCTTTTTTGAAAGGAGACCCAAAGGATCACCATCGCCGGACAGGTATATTGGATGACCGTTGCCGCTGCCGCATTGCCGGCGGCGATCGAAGCAAAGTAGGTATAGTGCATCAGCATCAGACCGACTACACCGTAGAAGATCAGTCCCCACCAGAGAGATGGCTGTTGCCCCAGCTTCCGCCAGCTGTCTTTCAGCTGTCCTTTGGCAATGGTCACAAGCAACATGATGCCGCTCGCACAAAACATGCGGAAGACCGTAAGATCCATCGAGTCGAGTGTACTTTTTTGGAAAAAATCCTGCGCCGCAAGCCCGCAGCCCGCCCACATGATGCCTGCTGTCATAACGAGAAGAATAGCGATAAGATGCATGGATATCACCTGTTATTATAAAAAGGAATCAAATACGCTTTCAGGGTCAGTCCTTGGAATGAAACGGAGACTAAAAAAAGAGACTAAGAGACTCAAAAAGCATGAAACGGGACATTCCGTAAGCCGCTCTTTCACCGTTGGCCTGCTCTCGGGCATGAGTCAGCTTTATGACCGTTACTCGCAATTTCCCGTCACCTTCCTTTATATAGCACAAAAACCCGCCATTGTGGCGGGTTTTTTCATGGTGGGACTATTTGGATTCGAACCAAAGACCTCTTCGATGTCAACGAAGCGCTCTAACCAGCTGAGCTATAACCCCATGTCAGATGAATGTATTATACACGATATGAGAGAAACATGCAAGATGCTTTTTTGCAATTTCTTGCATATGGCTAGACAGATGCGGTATCCACGCTGCAGCTCGCCATCTTGTTATGGATCGCAGTTTCGCCCAACGACGACGCCGATCCTATCGGCTTCATTTATAGGATAAGAAGCTCGCCATGCCGTAAGATGACAGGAGCATCGTTCCCGCTAGGGCGAGCTTACGGTGGACAAGATACGGATCTTCTTCAAATCCATCTGTCAGGACTCCCCAAAGCGGACAAGCACAGTAGGATGCTTCTCTGCACTCATCCCATGTTATTTGTACGTGGGGATCTCTCAGAAATCAGAACTCATTATACAAGCGAATACCCCGCCTTGCAGAATCCTGTAAGAGCGGGGTATTCGTAGAATTGTAGTTTGGTGGGACTATCTGGGTTCGAACCGGAGACCTCTTCGATGTGAGCGAAGCGCTCTGACCAACTGAGCTATAGCCCCATGTGATACTACGTATTATAGCACCACATGAGAGATTTGTTAATAGTTGTTTTACACAGAAGCGAGGAAGATCTTTGGATCACATTTCATCTGTTACATATGAATGAATCCCAGTACATTGGCAAGGGAGGAGATGAAAATAACAGCCAGACAGATCGGCGCAAGGAAGCGGACGAAAAGACCATAGACACATTCATAGCGGAATTTTGAAGACTGCTTCACTTCGTTCTCGATCCACTTGATGCCGACAGTCACCACGATGAGGACGCAGGTCGCAAAGGCCGAGACCGGCATCATGATGGAATTCGTCAGGAAATCAAAGAAGGTAAGAATATCCATTCCAAAGATGGTGAAGGAGGCAAGAGGGCCGAATCCAAGCGAAGAGAGAGAGCCCAGCACGATCATCAGAATGAAGACCGCAAAGGTCGAGAAATTACGACTCCAACCGCATTCATCCTGGAAGGTGGAGACGCTGGTTTCTGCCAGAGAAATCGCTGAGGTAAGAGCAGCAAAGAGGACGAGTGTAAAGAATACGACACCCACAAGGGTACCAAGCCCCATGCTGGCAAAGACTTTCGGGATGGTGATAAACATGAGAGACGGGCCCGCATTCAGCATTGACGGATCGCCGCCGGAGAAGGCAAAGACGGCAGGGATGATCATAAGACTGGCGAGGACCGAGATCCCTGAGTCGAAAGCGATGACCTGAAAGGTCGCATGCTCCAGATCAAATTCCTTCTTCATGTAAGAGCCATATGTATAGAGGATCCCCATTGCGACAGAAAGAGAGTAGAACATCTGCCCCATCGCAGAAACGACCGTCATCCAGGAAAAATGTTCCAGGTTTGGCACCATGAAGTAGGTGACGCCTGCCCATGCACCGGGCAGCGTGACGGAGTAGCCGGCCACCATGATCGCGAGCACAATGAGTACCGGCATCATGATTTTGGATACACGTTCAATACCATTCTTGACGCCGGCGAGAATGATGGCAAGGACGCCGGCGGTGAAAACGATGAACCAGAATTCAGCCGCCATGCCGTCAGAAACAAAGGCGCCGAAAAAGGTATCCGTCGCAAGCAGTTTCGTATCACCGGCGAGGTATTCGAAGAGGTAACGGGTGACCCAGCCGCCGATGACGCTGTAGTACGGCAGGATCAGCATCGGAATGACGGCATTGATCCAGCCCCCTGCGGTAAAGAAACCGTTCTTCCCGAAATGATGAAAAGCTCCGACCGGACTCTTTCTCGTGCCACGTCCGAGCGCGGTTTCAGAAACGATCATCGTATAGCCGAAGGTGACGGCCAGCAGAAGGTAGGTCAGGAGGAAGATGCCTCCGCCATACTCTGCAGCAAGGTACGGGAATCTCCAAATATTCCCGAGGCCGACAGCGCTGCCTGCGACAGCCAGCACATATCCCATTTTGCCGGAAAAGGTACTGCGGCTATTCCCATTTTGATTTGTCATATGATTGCCCTCCTGTAGAGTATTGAGATTTTTTGTGAATGCTGATCAGGGACTAGATCCAAGAGATTCTGCGACTTCTGAAGCGCAAGCGGGATGGCGGGCCATACGCTGATGACATCGTGCAAGTCATTTAGCCCCCTATGATCCGTGTCCGCCGCTTTTACCCTCTTCTGCTTCCCGCTAATGAAAATGGCCAGCCTAAGTCTCTATGTCCTAAAAAGCACGGATATGGAATGCCTTATGGCTGACCATCAATGTACACAGGTTCTGTGGATCCGTTAAATCGTCAGCCCCCCTTGAAGGCGCTGAACCTGTTTGTCCATTCATCCAAGATAAATGTGCATCACAGGATAACGGAAGAGTCTCCCATTATTCTCCGAGCGGTACCCACTTGCCGCCCTTGACTTCGAGGACTGCGAGGTCCATCTTCGGATCACGGTTTTCATCGAATGCAAATTTGCCGGTAGCGCCTTCGAAGTCGCTGATCTTAGCCAGAGTATCACGGAATTTCTTGCGATCGGTGGTGGTGCCGGACTGTTCGACTGCCTGATGGAGGACATACATCGCATCATATGCCTGAGCGGCGAACTGATCCGGTTCATGTCCGTATTTAGCCACATACGCTTTGCGGAAGTTCTGTGCCTTGTCGGTCTTTCTTTCCGGGTTCCACGGAGTAGCTACGACGGTGCGGTCAGCTGCTTCGCCAGCCTGTTTGATGTATTCCGGGCTGTTGAAGCCGTTGCCTGCGAGAACATACTGGTTCATGCCCATTTCACGCGCTTTCTTCACGATGAGAGCGCCTTCCTGATAGAGACCTGCGACAGCGATGACATCCGGGTTTGCTGCCTGGATCTTGGTCAGCTGAGCGGAGAAGTCGGTATCTTTATCTGCGAAGGTTTCATCTGCAACGACTTCGAGACCGAGCTTCTTGCAGGCATCCAGATAGAACTGGTGTTCACCGACCATCTGGTCATTGTTATTGGAGTACATGATAGCAATCTTCTTGAAGCCCAGTTTCTTCTGTGCTTTTTCTACCACCTGCGGAATGTTCATTTTGCCCGGGATCGCATTACGGAATACATAGTCGCCGATTTCAGTGACTTTCGGGCCGGTGGTGCCGGTGCCGAAGACAGCCACTTTGGACTGCTGGGCGATCGGGTCAGCAGCCATCGCTTCACCGGTGGTCATCGGGCCTTCGATAGCGAGGACTTTATCCTGTTCGATGCACTTCTTCATAGCGTTGATGGCTTCATTCTTGACGAGCTTGGTATCATACACCTTAAGATCGATCTTGACCTTGGTGTTCGGATCCTTGTTGATTTCCTCGACTGCGAGTTCCGTGCCTTCCTTCATAGCGACGCCGTAAGCCGCACCAGGGCCGGTATAAGCGGTGATAAAACCGAGTTTTACGGTTTTACCAGCATCTGCGCTGCTGGAAGCTGCTTTCTTATCTCCGCCGCAGCCTGCGAATGCACCTGCCAGTGCTGCTGCTGCCATGACTGCTGCCATTCCTTTGATCCATTTTTTCTGCATAATTTTCTACCTCTTTCAATAATCAGCTACTCCGCCCCAAAAGATCGTATGAAGAAATAAAAAACCTCCGCCGGCTTTTCTGCCAGCGGAGGCGCGAACGCGGTACCACTCCGATATTTCACTCTATGCCAAGCCAATGCGGGTAAAAAAAAGCCCCTATCTTCTTTCGAAGATAGGGGCGAAGTCTCGCGGTACCACCCTACATTGTACTTAGCAGTCTTATTCGTAACGTGAATGAAACGCCTGTCATTACTCAGTTCACGACAAGGGCTCTCGAGGGATATTATACAAGGCTCTTCGCCGATTCTCACCATCCATCGGCTCTCTTTAGAAGAGATCAAGTACTTTTTGTCTCGTTCATAGCTTTCTTTTGGGGTATTGGGTTTTAAATTGTGATTATTTTACTTCCTGCTTCATGAGTTGTCAAGAGGGAATTTGAAAAAAAGTGACTGGTGACTAGGAATTAGGGATTAGACTTTAGACTTCAGACTTCAGATTTCAGACCTCTGACTTCTGACCTCTTATGTCTGATATCTGACGTCTCTTAGTCTCTTAGTCACGAGTCACTAGCCGCCAGTCAGTTCAGTGTCCGCAGCTTCCTTTATACGACAGATGCTTCTCGAGATCCTCTGTCGTCTCTCTCGACTGGTCATAGCCTTCCTTCAGGTGATCCGAGAGGCGGCCCATCTTGAATTTCTTCGGGTCATTATCATCCCTTGCATCATTCACGGTAAGGATGTAGTCCAGCGCCTCAGCCGTATACTCAGCCTTATCTGTCATGTGCATGATGAGGATGGATCCCTTGCGCACATTCCCTTTCTCATCATAGATCCCATGAGAGATCGCCCCGATCATCGCCTGCAGCGATGGGGTGGCATAGTCATCCGTACTCTCGTAGCCTGAAACGATATAGCTGAATCCCGCATCCATGATAGATCTGATACCACTTTTGCTGATGGCGAGCGTCGGGGGACGAAAATAATGTGTCAGCGCCGGTTTCCCATCGACCATGACATCTCCTACCGTTTTTTGGAGCTCTTCATAAGACAGTCTCACATCCTCCGCATACTCCTCCTCCGTCATCGGCGTCATGTTGCCGCCATAATTTGACGTCTGCCACACCATCGGACGGTGGCGATTCGTATGAGAAGCGATATCATGCCCATCTTCTGCGATGGCTCGCAGCAGATTCGGATTGTTCTTCACATTCCAGGTGATGATGAAAAAGGTCCCCTTCACATGATGCTTGCGAAGGACATAGAGCAGATGATTGATTGAAGCATCCGTCCCCCAGTCATCAAACGTGAGGAAAATAGTATTGTCCCTGACGTCCTTGACGATGCCTGTATGATCCATCTGCTCCATTTCTGCCTCTGAGAAACCGCGGATGCGATCCGTGTCCGTTACCGTCGGAGCGCCGATATACCGCTTAGCGAATTCATGACGGAAAAGCGATTCTGTCCTGTTTTTTCTTCGTTTCTCTCCTCTAAGAGAACTGAGCATCTTCTCCTCCGGCACAGGATACGTAAAGCGATGTGCCTCATCACCAAGGACCTCCCGGACAGCCCCCATGCTATAGGCTGAGTCATTCTCTGCATTCGTATGAGGACTGTCCAAGAGCGTAGCATATGTCGCGCTGTCTACCTTGTTCTTTTTGATCCAGTCCAAGAGGCCACCCGTAAGCGTGGGATCGTCCAAGAAATCCAGGCGTCCGTAGATGATCTGCCCCCGCCCCATTGCAAGGATGAATTTTCCGAAAAGATGGTCTGAAATGTCCTCGACCTTCTTTGCTTCTTTGTCTTTTGTCTGTACCATGTTCACGGTCTGTCCCAGAAGCTCTATGCCCATCGCGCTCGCCGCTTCATTCACCGTTGGGATCTCCGTACCGAAGACCTGGCGGGCGATCACCGGGCGCACGCCCAAGAGACGCTGCATGTTTTTCTGCAAACGCTCGATCTGCGCGCAAGTCTCATAGAAATCACCGTCCGTCCCCGTACGAAGACCCAATCCCAGCTCATGACCACGCGCTGCGATCTCCCGCACCGTATCCGTGTACTTTCTAAGCTCAAGCTCCGTCACAAAGAAGGTCGCCTTCACACCCATCCTGTCCAGATGATCCAGTATGTCCTCCACTGACTCTTTTCTCGTGAGACCGCCAAATGTCAGCACGACCTTCTGTGACGTCGTCGTAAGGAATCGCTCCTTGGGCGCAAGACGCCCTTCATTTTTCTCTCGAAGCGCCTCATAGCGTGCCTTATCTTCTGCCGTGTACGTCACCCTGCGAGGGACTGCCATTGCCTCCTGCTTGGCAGGCACCAGCGCCCCTGCCGACTCCTCCGCCCGCGCCGCCTCTCCCGCGTATCCCCAGAGAGCGGCCGCGATTGAAAGCGCGATGAAGTATTTCCATTTCTTCTGTACCATAGATGGGATCTTCCTTTTGCTAATTATATGACTGGTAAGCAGAGATGCTACCCACTTCCTTACTGTTAGCCGCCCAGACGCCAGAGGGAAACGGACGGGATACCGCGATTGGCAGCGAGCGTCGTCCACGCCTCAAGGGTCTCCTCATCCGCATACCAGACTTCATAGGAGTGCCCGTCTTCCTGATAAGAGAAATGCAGTGCGGCACTCGCTTCATCGCGTTCTTCCTTCGCCCCATGTGCATCACGGAGCTTCACGGCTTCCGCAGTGGTGATGAAGCGGGGCGTCCCTTTGAGGAGACCGAAAAGTCCGGCATCTTTCCACAGACAACCGCCATTCGAAAAAGCGACAGCCTTCTTTCCGGGAAGCGCCTGCATCCTCCGGATGGTCTTTTCGATGAAGGGACCATCCGCCTTGGGCCCCGGACCGCTATGAAGGCCATAGAGATTATACAGCATCACCACATACTCGGGGCCGACACTGTAGGAAACATCCATCGGCATCGAAGGCTCCAGGATGATGCGGATCTTTTTATGCGTGGGAATAGACTCCAGGTAAAGCAGCTTCGTGAAACGAGCGAACGCTTCTACCAGCTTCGGATCCTTACCGATGCGTTCATAGTCTATATCGATCCCATCCGCGCCGCAGGTCTCTGCTATGGCAAGAATTTCTTTCACATGCATACGGCAGGCATGCTCATCCCGGAGCACATGCCGGAGTATCTCTGTATCCTTCTCGGTGCTGTGCCCGTTTGATCTTATGACGTCATTCACAAAGGTCAGGTGGAAAGGAATGTCTGCTGTTTTTGGTAGATCAGATGGCACCTTCAGCCCTCCCTTCTCATCGAAGGTCACCGCAAAGTAAGAAATGCTTCCCCATCGTTCTTTTGTCTTGTCATATGCCTCCCAGCCTTTTTCTCTGTCCCAAGAGACCACCCAGCCAGACTTTGTCACAGGTGGATGGCTGCCGCTCTTCAAAGGAGCCGCCCCGCATCCGGAAAAAAGCAGGAGGGAAGAGGCAGCTGCCAGAGCAAATATGGCATGTTTTTTCATCAATGTCTCCTTTGGAAAAATGGTTAGTGTGTATTGGCGGGTTCAGGGTTCGTCCACGGGGCGTGCTGCCCCTTGGGAAAGAGGGTGAGCGGGTTCTACAGGTTCAGCGGGTTCAGCGGGGGCGGTGCGGCGCATAATCATTGAAAGCGCCGCGGAGTTTTGACAGCGCTTCGCGCCGTCGTCATCCCGAGCGCAGCCGAGGGATCTCTATGGCACTACGGTCAGTATCATATAGGCACTGATACAGAAACGACGCCTCGGTGCTACGTATTTCTGCGTTCACACATACATCGTTTCCCGGTCTGCAAGAAAGATTTCTCGCTTCGCTCGAAATGACGATGCGAGAGAGTATGATGTCTCCCAGTCACCAGTCACTCAACCCTGCTTTCAAACTTCAGGGTTCAGGGTTGTGGTGGCGGCTTCGCCGCAATTATAAGAGGCGATGCCCGAAAGTAGTATTCAAGTCACTAGTCACTCGAGCTTCCTAATCCCTAGCTACTAATCCCTAGCTACTGATTCCAAGTCACCAGCCACTCATCCCTAGAAATGCTTCAGGAACCATCCGAGGACGGACTCCCATTTCTGATTCGCATCGAAGCGCCACTTATCGAGACCTGTTAGTTCACTCGAGTAGATGAGGCTTTCTTTTCCATCCTTGTGCGATGTGATGATGAGGCGCTCGAAGACGCCGTCATAGACATCATCTGCGAGATTTCTCTGGCTCCATGCCTGACTGTTCCAGCCGGACCAAAGGCCGACTTCCCTTCCCGTCATCTCCGGTGCTTCGACATGGGCCGCTTCCTTCCCGTCCAGAAGAACAGTCACCTGATCTCCTCTCATGCGGATCTCCAGCTCGCGGTCAAGACGGGCATGGAAACTCTCCAGTGCTTCATATTCCTTCTCTCCGTCTTTGACGGATGAGACCTCCCGATCCCTCGTCTCTTCCATGCGGGCGGCATAGAGCTTCGCCTTGTCGGTCGTATCTGCATAGCGGGTGAGTGCGGCAAGGACGCCCATACGCACGCGTTTTTTATCCTCTTCGATGGAAATCGGGGTCTCCCCATCAAGGACGGAAAGCTTTTCTTCAAAGAGCTTCTTCTCGCCTGCCCCCTCTCTCACTGCGATCACCAGCTTTCCCTGCTCGATACCGGCAGAGAGGCAGGAGGTGAAGTCCTTATTCCCACGGAAGAGTACCTTCTGCCCGCCGAAGGAATTGCCCTCGAGACGGACTTTGATGTCTACATCTCCATAGCTGTAGTGATTTTTGAGCCGCATCAGGCCTTCCTTTTCAGGGAGAGAGGTCAGGATGATGCTTTCTTCCTTGTACTCCCCTGCGCCTTTCAGGATCTCCCAGTCCTCTATGCGGGTATCGCCCCGCTTGAAGGTGATATCCTGCTGCTTCGTATCATACTTGATGCGCATCAGCAGATGATTCACCGGCCAGTATGGCTGCGGCTGCATGCGCGTGAGATCGTAGAGCGAGCTGTCTCTCTGGTTGAAGGAGCAGCCCTCGCGATTGAAATTCATCGTGAAAAGCTTGCGGATCCATTTTTCATTTTCATAGGAAACACTTGCCGCATTGCCGAATTTTCCTGTATTCGCATGCATCAGGACATAGACCTGCGGCACGTAGCCCAGATGCTCCTGATAGAGCTCCGCGACGCGGCTGTAGTCATAGCCGATGCGCCTCTTCATATGGTCCAGCGTTTCGACCGGGATGCGGTCTTTATCGCGGATGTAGTCCATGAGATAGTGATTGTAGTCACGTCCGAGATACGGACGCATCATCGCATAGGTCAAGGGATCGATCTCTCCGATGAAATTGTGATAGCGATCGTACACATTGATGTATTCCAGCCGGTAGCCATTCGTCCCCAGCTCCCAGAAGGTGGAGTCTGTCATGTCCTTCAGGTCCGACGGGCGAAGGAATTTCGGATCCTCGTGATCGAATTTCTCCGGATATGTCATCATGACGCCCTTGAAATTCAGATCTTCGATGATGTCGTCAGCGAAGATCGCGGTATCGCGCCGCCCATCTTCGAACATCAGGTACAGTGCCTTCTCAGGAAGAGGCTGGCCTTTTTCATAGTACTTCTCGATGTCTTCCTGCGTGATGGTCACGTAGCCATTGTCCTTCAAGGCCTTCAGGTGCTCGCGGAGCTGCTTTCCCCCGATCAGTGTCGAGGTGTCTCCGATGCGGTCGACGCCGAAGTACGAAAGCGCGATGAAGCCTGTATCGGTCGTGGGGCTCACCTGGCTCTCGGTATAGGGCTGGTATGTCTTTCCATGGAAAAAGAGTGTATAGAGCAGGTAGAGCGCCACGATGACAAAGGCGATCTCCACCAAGGTCCGCGCCCGCTTCACGCGGTTCTTATGTCGGGTATACGATTCCTCCCCCAGCGTCATGGCTTCTCACCTGCTTTCTGTTCCGCTTTGTGGTGCTTTTCCATTTCCTTCTTCTTTTTCTTCTCGGCCTCCCGCACATCTGCCGGCGTCATGCGCGTGCCCCAGGTATCCTTCCAGAAGGTGAACCATGCGACCGGCATCTGCCAGAGCAGGACTGCTTCATAGTAGAGGCAGAACCAGATCCCAAAGACCCAGGTAGAGCTTTTTCTGAGGAAAAGCTGCGCCATACTCATCAGCATCGCCATGAGCGCCATGCCGACGAGGAACGTCGTCGGAAAGACGCGGTGCATGAGCGGGATGTAGATCAGATTATAGATCACAACGATCGGAGCGGCGATCGGAACAATAAGCCCAAAGTAGAAGGAGAGCGCCATGAGTGGCTCCTTCTTCCACATATAGCGCGCAGCGATGAGAGATTCACGCAGCCATGAGCGCTTCCAGCGCATCTGTTGTTTCAGAAAAACCTTGTAGCTCTTCGGTACGATGGTCTCGCAGATCGCCGTATCCTGATAGGTCGTGCGATTGTGACGCAGAATGAAATTCGTCAGACTGCGATCATCGCCGAAGGTCGCCTTGCGTCCCAAAAACTTCTGATGAATCCACGCATCGCAGTATTTTTCGACCAGATCCTTCCGGTAGCAGGAAAGCGGCCCCGAGAGGCAGGTCGCCGCATCGAAGAAGCCTTCCGCCGCCTTCATGATGCGGAAGGCGATATAGTAGCGCACCGCCTGCATCTTCGTGAGCGAATTCGTATAGGTATTCGCCACATCCGTCCGCCCGCAGACACCGCCCATTTCCTTATCCTTGAAAGGCTGCACGACATTTCTGACCGCAAAGGGCGAAAGGAAGGAGTCCGAGTCGACAAAGACCAGAAGCTCATGCTTTGCCAGTGTCAGCCCGCGCGCAAGAGCTTCTCGTTTGCCGCCATTCTGCGGCTGCACGAAGCAGGTGAGCCGGTCACGAATGTGCGCCGAAGGGTCATCCTCGTCGAGCTTTCGGATGAGTTCTTCCACTTTCTCCACGGAACGGTCCGTCGAGCAGTCATCCACCACGATGACCTGCAGCTTATCCGGCGGATAGTCCTGATTCATACAGGAAAGCACCGTCCGCTGGATCCATGTCTCTTCATTGAAGCAGGGGACGATGATCGAGACGCCGGGCGTGAAATGAATATCTACCGGGACCGGCTTGTAGAAGATCGCAAAGAAATAGCGCGTAAGCAAAAATCCCGCTGTGATGATGCTATATAAGTAAAGAAACTTATTGAATCGGAAGTAAATGACCGACTCCGAACGCATGAGAAGGATCACAAGCGAGATACAGAGCAAAAGAAATGCGGAGACCGCGATGAGGTACTTTCCCCGCTTCGACTGATAATACTGGACCAGCGACTTGCTGAAATGAAGTCCCAGCGCAAGATGCCCCTCTTTGTCGAAAGCACGCACGACTTCCGCAGAAAGCCCCTTCACCTTCATCTCATAGCCTTCCGGCATATCCCCGGGACGGATCTCAAAAGACAGCATCGCCTCTTTCGGCAGATCTGTCCCCGCTTTCTCATCGTCAGCGATAAAGAGCATGCCCGTCGAGGAGATATCCATACATGTCCCGCTGACCACCCTCTTCTTTCCTGCGGCTGTATACGTGAGACGTACCGGGATCTTCACCTTGAAGCGGCGGCCTGCCTCCGCACTGGCGATGTATTTCTCATAATCCTGATCCCGCCGGATCTTATCTTGTTCACTCGCCTGACGACGGTCCGCATTCGTCCGCCGTCCTGTGACATCCGGCACATAGGGAAGAAGACGCCTGTCCTCCTTTAGTTCCTGCAGTCTGTCATCTGTACTCATGGGTGTTCTCCAATCTTGATATTATGGTTCAGGGTTCAGGGTGAGCGCCTTGGGCGGCTCCGTCCACTGATTATGAATGAAAGCTTTGCTCGAATGAGGAATTAGGAATGAGGAATTAGGAATGGTAGTGCGGCGCGTAAAAATATGGAAGCGCCGCGGAGTATAGATGGTAGCGATGCCCGAAGGTGGCATTTCAGTCACTAGTCACAAGTCACTAGTCACTTGGGGCTCCTAATCCCTAGCCACTAATCCCTAGCCACTAATCCCTAGCCACTAATCCCTAGCCACTAGTCACCAGTCACCAGTCACTCATCCCTGCTTTCAAACTTTTGGGGGCATCCCTTTCCCGTATCGTCCCGAGCGCAGCCGAGGGTCTTTCTTGCACTGCTGTCAGTATCACATAGGCACTGGCAGGGAAACGACGCCTTGGTGCTACTT
>ERZ1035032.1041-NODE-1041-length-18739-cov-5.154410_pt1 | contig 18739 bp, 19 predicted proteins | sample MGYA00520693_ERZ1035032 | MGnify/ENA primary metagenome ERZ1035032 (study PRJEB33766, sample SAMN09781740) | gut metagenome | biome: gut microbiome | host: Homo sapiens | place: Madagascar | study: EMG produced TPA metagenomics assembly of the PRJNA485056 data... | reverse complement strand
GTAAAATATAAATGCTTCATCGTAGGGGGAAGTGCTTTCATCTTGCTAAATCTGATACCGAGGGCGACTTATGACATTGATGTATTGCGGTGCACAAGTCGCAAATTATTGAACTATATGCAAGAGTATGGAATGAACACCAATGTTTCGGCATATATCGGGTGCTTTGCAGATGGTTTTGCAGAGCGTGCAATAAAATTAGAACTGAATACACACACCGTGGATTTTTATACCTTGTCATTAGAAGATTTGGTGGTTTCTAAAATAGCATCCGGTAGAACAAAAGACATGAAAGATATTCAGAGCCGTATTGTACTCAACAACATAGATTGGGAAAAACTTGATGAATTAATAGATCTCACCAGTGAGGGAATGATTTCTGATTTTTCAAGACGAGAACTTATAGATTTGTACGAAGAATATAGAAGGGAGTTTAAGAAATGAGGCGGCTTACATTTAAGGGCTTTCTACAACAATATATCAAAGAGCTATCATTAACCAACACATTATCTCTGTCCAAACTTAATCAAATGGCCGAAGATAATCCAAGAATTGTAGAACCGGTAGCCTTATATGTCGTTTTGTATTTGCGAAAACAAGATAGAGTAGCTCTTGCTGCTTCTTGCTTTGATGAATTACTTTCGGGCGTTAACAATTCCGCCCAACTTCTCCGACAATTAGAAACGAATACGGCACCGATTGAGTTTCAAAGGGTTTACCAAGCGTTTTTGGTAAAACAAAACGAACACAGTAGAGACAATAAAACCAAACTTCTGATGTGTGAGCAAATTCGGCGACTACAAAAGGAAAAGTCATTTTCAACATATAGGCTCTATACAGACTTGGCGATGAACCCAGGAAATGTTAATGCTTTTCTTAAGCATTCCGATGTGTCAAAAGTGTCACTGAACGCTGCCAGAACAATGTTACGCTACGCTGAATGTCTATAGCATGCTGAAATTTTGGAGTCTGTACAAATACAGAAAGATTTTATCACGGGCTCATGAGGCTTCATTGACGAAAACAACATGAAATGATATAATTTCAATAGTGATCGTGTTATGTAGCTTGCGAGGCGCATAACCAGGGGGAGTTCCTGCGGGAACTCCCTTTGCTTTTTTAGAAGCAGTTATAAGCGTAAAAAAAATAGAAAGTGAGTTAAAAATCAAAAAAAAGCATATTTTTGTGTATTTTGCAACTTTATTTTGCCAACACACGGAATGGTGTTATAATTTAGGCGAGGCAAGCTTTCGCGTTTCAATACGTCTCCTTTTATTGATGCAGTGCATAATTATAGTGACTTATTTGGACTTCTTAAGTAACCGCAAAAACTTTTTCAACTCGTGAATGAGTGTGTTAAGTTCGTGCAGGTATAGATAAATGAGTAGCAAGTATGCTAAATATTTGTCCATGGCACTCACCTCCAATCTAAAATTTTTCAACTTTAGTATTGGAAATGCGAAGTCTCTGCTATCTCCTTACCGCAGCGCAGACATTCTGTGCTGCATACGTGTTTGCATTTCTACAAACCAGAGAAACTTGCCTCATTTTTCATTATAGAAGTCTAACGTGTTTCTGTGAAGCCTCACACGACTGAAGTCGCGTGCTTCCACGTGACTTTTTGTCGTTTCCAATGTCTTTAGAACATCGGACTGCGCTACTGACTCTACAGCCTAAACTCAGCAAGTGGATGGCACGCCAACCACAGCCGCATAAAGGTTAATTAAATCAGCAAGCGTACAGGTGCTTCTCTTACAAAGTGCAGGAACTTTTGCCTCCACTTGCAACCTTGCCTTCGCAGACAAGGATTTTAAGATTTCTCTGATGAAGTATCGTGCTCCGATGTTATACGAAGCGGACAAATCACAGTTGTAAGTTTTTCCACTTTTGAATTTGCACAGCTCATAAGTAGACAGATTAGCATTTTTACCACGCAGGACTTGTCCGCTTCCGTCGTATGCATAACGGCTTGTGCCGTATGGGTTAATACGACTGATGCGAATACCCAGTCTGTGGGCTTTATCTGTTACGATGCGTTGAACTTCTTGACTGCGCCAGTGGTGCAGTCTTTGTTTTTTAGATCCTTTTTTCTTGCCTCGAACATTCAAATGTTCAAAGACAATGACATCCGCATCGTACAGAACAGCTGTATCCACAATATACTGTGCCGTTTTCACAGAGATGTCTTTATTGATGCCTTTAACCTTTGCCCACAGTCTGGGTGTGGACAAACAGCGATTTTGCTGTGCCTTCTTTATACGATTCAGCGCATGTAGCAGAGAGTCTTGTTCTTTAGACAGTTTACAAAACTTTCTGTCTAAGATAGTGCCATCTGCACGCATGACGCTGATCGTTGCGGGTGTATTCACACCCAGGTCCACAGCAACGATTCGCCGTTCTAATGCTTCGGTATCACTCAAATCAACTTTCTCTTGAAAACCGAAATCCAAAAACCACTCTTTACCACGACGGCGAAGCGTTGGACTTAATGCTTTACGCATCGCGCAATGGCGAAGAATGTAATCCACATCACCCTTATGCAGTTTGATGGTTATCCAATCCCATGTGTTTCTGACAAAGACTTTGATTTGTACCGTATAGTTATCTATACGAACAAAACAATCTCCTTTATATAGACATGGAAATGTATAACCGGCTTTCGGTTTGGATGGTGGATTACCATTCTTCTCGACAGTCCAGTTTGCGTAATTGCTTTTGTACGAAGAGACGTCGCCAATTGCCTCTGCAATGGCTGCTCTTCGCAAATAGTTTGGAAACTTATAAAACGGACTGTCGAAGTCATACTTCACGAATGGACGGCCTTTTGTTTTATGCACCAATTTTTCAACAAATGTCTTTCGTTGCATTAAGCTTTCAATTTCAGCAATATCGTCCCATTCGTTTAGACAAACATCAAGTAGAAAATCGACTGCTTGTCTGTACATCTCTACAGTTGTTTTAAAGACCTTTCTATGGCCGTAAATCTTTACTTTGTATGAAGTATTGATTTTCACAAACAGTCTCCTTTCTAAAGTGGTCTAACTATTAATACTGCAAATTACAGAAAACAATGAAATTTTTAGAAAATCGCAGCATTTAATCGACAAAGGCCACCTAACTCACGACTAAAGTCACGAGCGTGCGGCGGCTAAGCGTCAATGCATTTTTCATTTTGTTGGAAACGTGTTATAATTATCATATAGTTAAATTCTGGCCATTGAGCTACAGTTATATCAATATAGCTGTAGCTCTTTTTATTTTTTAAAGAAGGGGGATTGATTTCCGTGAAAGAAAACGTGGTCAAAGTTTGCAAAAAATCACTGGCAGCATTTTTAGCTGCGTTGATGTTGTGTGCAACCGGTTCTGTTTGCTCACCAATCGTTGCTGAAGCTGTAACCAGCAGTTCGTCGTCTTGGCACAGCTTGCACCGTTTTACAGTGAGTGGAAAGGATGCATTTTGCATTCACTTCAATGGCGTTGCGTCAGGTAAAACAATTACATTTAAAACAGACAGTACGGCTAAAAAGTATTATAAAAATCTGGGTGCAAGCAAGCAGACCAAAATCAATAAGATTTTGACAGCTGCAAATGAGTTGGGGTATCTTAACAATTCTTCAAACGCCAAGTATTTTGCCATTCAGCGTTGCATCTGGAAAGTAACAGATGGTAATGTTGCTGAAAGTAAAAATACGGATAACATGAAAAAATTCCGTAGGGATACACAGCCGTATTTTGATAAGCTGCAAAAGACTTATCCAAATATTGATGTTTCTGCAAAGCCTAATATTTCAACCATTACCTTAAATAGTGAAAAGAACTATGTTGGCACAGGGACAGATAAAAACAAAGTACTGTCTGGCTGGAAGATCAAGAGCACTGGGGATAGTAATCTACGGGCAACGATTACTGGAAACAAATTAATTGTAGATGGCTCTGACACTAAAGACTTTAGTGGAACAAAAACAATTAAACTGGCGAGAAATAAGCCTGTATTCAGCGTTGGTGAGTCACAGGTTGGACGCTTCAACGATCAAGAGGCAATTATGACCGCCGGTGCGTATAAGACACCGACTGCCTATGTGAATGTTAGATCATACACCGAAAACTTCGTGGATCCGGAGTACGCACAAATTGTCGTCAAGAAGATCGATGACAACAGCAATCCAATTGCGGGTGTTAAATTTCTTGTCAAATACCGTGACCCGCTGCGTGATGATGTCGTGAAACAGATTCCCATCGTAACGGACGCCTCCGGTGTTGCCAAAACTGCGGATGTTTCAGTAGAGAGCGATGAGAGACTTGATGTTTGGAAAGATCAAGACGACCATTCCAAAGGCAAAATCCAATATTCGGTCCAAGAGGCGGAATATAACGATGATACCTATGTACCGAATAATAAAGTTGAAGGCGTATCCGGTATTACATTGAGTGCGAATGAGGTTCGTTATGTTTCAAATATCGGTATGCAGCATTGGGTGAATACCGAAAAGCGCGGCGATGTAAAAATCATCAAGAGCGTTGAAACAGCAGATGGTTCTTACAAAGATGGCGCAGAATTTAAGTTCCGTTTAAGCGGTACTTCTTTATCGGGCAAACCGGTAGAGTATGAGTCAACAACAAATGAAAAAGGTGTAGCCTACTTCTGTAATGTGCCTGTTGGGTCTTACAAAGTCACAGAAGTGCAAAAGGACGCCTACATTCCGGTAGACGCGCAAGATGTGGATATTGAATGGGATGGCGTTGCCTCGAAGCAGGAGTTTTCTACTGATGAAAAAGACTTCCAAGAGTCAAAGACATTGAAGTATTTCCTGGCAGAAGACTCTGACGATGAAAATACGGATTTGGACATTAGTGGAGCTGAAGAAGGGGACGCTGAAGACTCTGAAGTAGAAGATTCCGGTTACACGGGTGATACAGCCGAATATGTGGCTGCAAATGTGTATCAGTTTAAAAACCACTATAAGCGCGGTGATCTCAAAATTGAAAAAGATGCCGAGTATGTGAAAGACGGTACGCTGGATATTGAAACCGCAAAAGGCGAAGGCTTCCAGTTCGAAGTATCAAGCAAGGCAGCAAACAATGTGACAGGCACAGACTTGAGCTATACAGTTGAAACAGACGAAAACGGTGTGGCTTATCTGAATAATATCCCTGTCGGAACCTATAAAATCACCGAATCATCTGAACAAGCTCAATATATCAAGCTGAATACTGTAACAGTAACGGTCAAGTATGACGGTGAAGCTTCTTATGATACAAAGGGATTTGATACATTTGATCCTGACGAAACAGCATTTAGTTCTGATAATGGCTACACACTATCAGTGACAAACAAATACATTGTTGGATCTGTTAAAGGTATCAAGGTGAACCAGGACGGTAAACCCCTTGAGGGCGTTTTGTTTGGGCTTTTCAAAGCTGATGATGAACAGACATCATATACTAAGGAAAACGCCTTAAAGACCGTTACAACGGCTCAGGATGGTTCTTTTGAGATCAAGAATATTCCATATGGAGAATATAAGTTGGTTGAACTAAAAGCCAAAGAGGGCTATGTCTTAACCTCTGAACCAATTGATGTCAACATCACAGAAAACGGTCAAGTCGTTGAGTTAACGGTTAAAAACAACATTGTAACAGGAAAAATTCAAATTACCAAAACAGATGTAGCAACAGGAAAGACCATTCCAAATTGTCAAATTGAAATTCTGGACGCTGAAAAGAATGTCATTAAGCGCGGTACAACAGATGCCAATGGTAAGGTTGAATTCACTTTGACTTATGGAACTTACTACTACAGAGAGTTCAAAGCTCCCGAAGGGTATATTCTTGACACAACACCACATATGTTCAAGATTTCTAAAGACGGACAAATCATCAAAGCTATCATGACAAATGAAGCTGAGAAGAAAAAAATCGTTAAGAAAAAAGAACACAAAAAGGTGGAAACGGGTTCAAATTCCGTTTGGCTCATTGCGACCGGCGCTGTATGTCTAATTGCTGGCGCTGCGTATTTAATCATTTCTCGTAAGAAAGACAAGAAAACGAACAAATAACATTTAGAAGCGCGGCTTTGCTGCGCTTCTTTCTTTAGAAAAGAGGTGTAAAATAATGGTGGATGATAAAACACATGTATATTCCAGCCCGTTCAAGCGGCGGGACGACAAAGATACGCTAAACATTGTGTATCGAGCTTTGCAAGAAAAGGGCTATGATCCGAAACGCCAAATTATTGGGTATTTGCTTTCGGAGGATCCAACATACATAACCAATCATAACAATGCAAGAGCACTGATCAACAAAGTCGATCGGTATGAATTACTGGAAGAAATGTTGGAAAATTATTTGTCTTAGAATGCGCATAAGCCGTGACATTTTGTCACGGCTTTTTTGTTTTTCTTGTTTTGCAGTATTAATAGATAGGGCCGACTATCTGTGACGTTCGGCTAATTTTTAAAAAAGACTGGAGTGTTTATATGCCATTAGAAATTGGAAATGAAGACAAGAAGAAGGCATTAGAAAAGACGCTGGCAAGTATCACAAAGAACTTTGGCGATGGTTCCATTGTACGACTTGGAGACTCTCCGAAGGACTTTCCTAATTTACCGACTGGAATTTTGCCTCTTGACCTGGCTATCGGTATTGGTGGTCTACCGAAGGGTAGAATTGTCGAGATTTATGGCCCGGAAGCAGCCGGTAAAACGCTGATTACCTTGCAGGCGATTGCAGAGACGCAAAAAAATGGTGGAGTTTGTGCGTTCATCGATGCAGAGCATGCTCTTAATGTAAAATTCGCAAAGAATGTTGGTGTTGATGTAGATGCGTTGCTGTTGTCTCAACCGGACTTCGGAGAACAGGCTCTGGAAATTGCTGAACAGTTGGTTCGCAGCGGTTGTATAGACCTGCTTGTTGTGGATTCGGTAGCAGCACTTGTACCAAAGGCAGAAATTGAGGGCGAGATGGGGGACCAGACCATTGGCCTGCAGGCAAGATTGATGAGTCAGGCTATGCGAAAGCTGACAGCCGCTGTTGCAAAAACAAACACCTGTATTGTATTCATTAATCAGCTTCGAGAGAAAGTTGGAGTTATGTATGGGTCCAATGAGACAACGACAGGCGGTCGAGCATTGAAGTTCTATGCATCTTTAAGACTGGATGTCAGAAGAATTCAGCAGATTAAAAATGCAGACGGTGTTGTTGGTAATAAGATCCGTGTTAAAGTCGTCAAAAACAAAATGGCTGCGCCATTTAAAGAGGCTGAATTTGATTTGATTTTTGCAGAGGGCGTATGCAACGAAGGCTGTATTTTGGATATGTCAGTAAAACTCGGAATCGTAGAAAAGAGCGGAGCCTGGCTTTCTTATGGCAACGGAAAGATGCATTGTCAGGGAAGAGAAAAGGCTATTGTTTTTCTTAAAGAAAACGAGGACATCAAAAACGAACTATCAGATCACGTTAAGCAAGGGGCGGTTTGACCCATTTTGTAAAATGTGGCATAATTTAAGTGTAAATAGAACATATGTCTTCGTATGAAGACACCAAAAATGTATTTTTTTAGAAAGTCACCCGGTGAGGTCGTATGACACAATCACCAAATGGGTGGCTTTTTTATATATATTATTTTAAGTCCTCGATTGAGGCGATTTCAGGAGGTATAATATGAAGGTATTTGACAAAACAGTGGTGGCCATGATTAAGACCGCCAACAAGATCCAGGCCAGTGTGGCAGCCAAACGGATGCAGCGCGCAGAGCGCAAGGCTCAAAAGTCACAGGAGCGCACTCCAAAAATGGAGGCACAGCGCACCAAGAAACTCGTTGTCACCGCTTGTGTAGCAATGTGCTTAATGGGCGGCCTGGGATATGCTCTGGCGCCGACTTCTCCCAGTGCGGAGACGAAGGCACCCTCTGATGTCGCAGAGAGCACCTCGATTACAGAGGCAGCGTATGCAGCAACTGAGGAGACCACCGAGCCTGAAACCACCACCGAGCAGACAACTGTTCGGGAAGTGGCTGCGGAGCCTGAAGCTGTAACGGTCGTTAAGACGGTTTACAAGAAGGCTCCGACGGCGGAAGTTACATCTTCTGTGGCTACGCGTAAGACTAAAAAGTCTACTACGCGGAAGGCCGTAAAGAAGGTTACGACAACCGCGAAGACCATCACTGTAAAAGTGGGGAAAAAGGAAGAAAAGACCACGGCACCGAAAATGGTGCATGTAGAAGGCTATTGCGTTTGCGATGCCAACTACAACTTTATTGGTCTTTATCAGACTTCTGAAGAAGCCATGGCAGCGTCACCTAGTGACGGCAGAATTTTCTACATGAGTAATGTGGAATACAACGCCAACACAACGACGCTGGCGCAGGCAATGCAGCACGAGTTAGTGCTGTATAAATAATAACAAAAAGCAGGACTTCGGTCCTGCTTTTTCTTTTTTCCTGAAATGCGGTATTAATAGATAAGGGGTGATAAATTGGCTGATCGAAAACTTGTTAAATTAACAATTCCGGGTGCGCCTTTTGGCAAAGAGCGCCCAAAATTTACTTCTCGTGGGAAATTTGGCAAAGCTGTTACACCGGAGAAAACCGTAAACTACGAGACGTTCGTAAAATTATTGTATAATGAAAAATACGGAAAATTGAGCTTTGAGGCGGATGAGCCGCTCAAAATCACCATCCGTGCATTTATGCAAATTCCGTCCAGCAAATCAAACAAACAAAAAGAACTAATGCGTCAGGGCGTTTTACGACCAACAAAGAAACCCGATTGGGATAATATCGGGAAGATCATCGGGGACGCATTAAATGCCATTGCGTATCCGGACGATAAACAAATTGTGGAATCTCATATCGTAAAGTTTTTTGACGAAAACCCAAGAGTTGAGATTGAAATTGAAAACATTGATCCGCCACAAGTGGCGGCGTGAATATTGCCGAAGGAGGAAAAATAATGGCAAAAGTAGATTTCGTAAGTTTGGATGTATATTTCAAAATCAAAGACCCCAAAGATGCAAAGGACGATCTTTATGCGTCTGTGTCGGTAAGCGACGTGTCAAATATCAACAAATTGACAGGAACACAGATCGCAGACGATCTTCTCCATTCTGTGCAAAATTTCGTCGAATCTGTCGGTGCTTCCATGAAAGATGTAGTTGTTATTTCTCGAAACGAATACGATGCTGCAACTGCAAGTGATGGGTTGGAAGTTGCCGACTCGTCAGAAAATGACGAGTGGAGCGATTTATATCGGGATTTTTATAACGCTTAAGCAACTACGTTAATAGTAAAAGGAGATTTCAAAATGTTGCACATGTTACCGTTCATTTTAACCGTCATTGTAATCATTGTTGTGAGCATTGTCTTTCTTTGTGACAACTTCGACTGCAGCCTACTTGTGGTGCTTCTGGTGCCCATTATAATGACCGCTGGTTTAGTGGATACTTGTCGTTCGGATGTGTCTAAATATATTGATGTACAGCCGCAGTATGCTGAAAGTGTGTCAGCAGCCTTAGTACCTTCGGATACTGAAAAATCCAGTCAATCGTACTTTACCAAAGATGGAGATAAAATCACATTCTGGATTGAAGACAAAGGCTCAAAGGAAATGAAATGTCTAACTGCCTCTATTGATGATGTGGTGGTTAAATATTGTGGGACAAAAGAAACCCCACATGTAGAAACTATTCCATCTAAATGCGTGCTGACAAGTAAACCTGATTTTTGGACATCAGCCACTTCAGACTGGAAATTGTTACACAAATACAATGTGGGCGATGTAGTTTCTGACACAAAAGTGAATATGACAAAAACTACATATATTTTATATGTGCCCGAAGATTCTTCCATGAATGCAGTAAATTCAGTGTCAAAATAAGGAGGACGTGTTTTGCTTATCGTAAATTTCTTTGGTGCACCTGGTGCCGGTAAGTCAACAGGTGCAGCTTATGTATTCAGCCGCTTAAAAATGGCAGGTGTTCGCTGTGAACTGGCAACTGAGTTTGCAAAAGATGCTGTTTGGGAAAATAACCAAGAAGTTTTGCGCAATCAGATTAAAATTCTTGGTGAACAATACTTCAAAATTACTCGGTGCGAGGGTAAGGTTGATGTCCTCGTAACAGACTCTCCACTTATCAATAGCTATTATTACAATTCCGACCGCTCTTTGGGCGATGGGTTCAAACAATTGGTCTTTGATTTGTTCGGCAAATACGAAAACATGAATTTTTTCATCAATCAGACGAAGCCTTATGTTCAAGAAGGCCGAGTTCAGGACGAAGAAGAAAGCAATATTGTCGGAGAAGAACTAAAAGATACAATGATTGCCACAGGAATTCCATTTGAGGAATATAATGGCGACATTGAAGATTACGACAAAATCACGCAGAGAGTATTGTCTGTGATGCGCAATAGGGGACTGATTACGAAAGAAATTGCTGCCCTCGATCCGTTTGCAGATCGTTGCGAAAAGAACACTGAGGATGTTTCATGTGATTCGTTTAAAGTAATTAAGAAACCTACACATGGCGGTGTGTCTATTTATACGGACGGCGCTTGTTCCGGAAACCCCGGACCCGGCGGTTGGGGTGCTGTCATTATTTGCGATGGTGTTGAGCACGAACTGAGCGGTTCACATCCAAGCACAACCAACAACCGCATGGAGCTTACTGCTGTAATTTCTGCGTTGCAGGCTATTGAACCGCAAGACAATATTAAGTTGATGTCTGATTCAAAATATGTATGCTCGGCTATCAATAATGGCTGGCTGGATAATTGGGTTAAGAATGGTTGGAAAACTGCAAGTAAGAAGCCGGTGCTTAACAAAGACTTGTGGGAAGAACTACTTGTACTTTTAAGAGACCGTAAGGTTGATTTCAGTTGGGTTAAAGGACATCACGGGAATAAGTACAACGAACGATGCGATGCGTTGGCAACATCCGCCATTGGCTGAGTCATTCGATACTTAACAGCAAGATAGTTAGCTGCCAGAATTCTTAGATCTTGAAAATGCTGGCAGCTATTTTTTTTGATAGGGGGTGTAGAAATGTCAACGTATGTAATGTCGGATATTCACGGCTGCTTTGATGAATTCATGCAAATGCTGGATTTAATCAATTTTAGTTCTACCGATGAATTGTATGTGCTGGGCGATGTTATCGATCGTGGTCCGGAACCGATTAAATGTTTGCAATACTGTATGGATGCAGAAAATATTCACTTGTTGCTTGGAAATCACGAATATATGATGCGATGTGCTTATGAGTTGGGTGAAAAGCGGTTGTGGTACGAAAATGGTGGCCGCGTCACACAACGACGGTTTTGTGCCTTGCCGCCCACTGAACGAAATATGTTATATATATATCTTACTAAGCGGCCTTGTTTTGCTCAACTCAAAGTAAATAATCACGAGTATGTTTTGGTTCATGCGGGGCTAACAAAAACTTGGTATTCTTCTGACGCTCTTGCAGATGTACTTCTGAGGAGCAAAGACGATGAGAGTGTTATCTGGCAACGAAGTGAGTTCGAAACCGTGAATACGATGTTATCTTTGTTTCCGGACAAGACGCTGATTCATGGGCACACGCCTCTGGTAGATGGTGTTTGTGAACAGACAGCGAATGTACTTAATATCGACTGTGCATGTGTTTTTGGTCATAATCTTGCTTGTGTCAGATTAGAAGATCAAAAGGTGTATTATGTTTCTAAATCTAAAAATTAAGGCCACCGTTTGGTGGCCTTTTCTCTTGCACTTTCGGATCTTATTTGCTATACTATTTGTCGAATAATTTCGAAAGTGTGGCAATCTGATGATCAAAATTGTGAAAGAATACGATTGGAATTATGTGCTGGATAGTGGGATAGTACTAACTCCGCAAGACTGGACAGGGGAATGCTATACAGTAGATAACAAACAATACTTTCCAGTCTTTAGATGTTATCCTGGAGATTACCACGAACTGAAGATTGTTGGTTTTGAGTTGTCTGATTTTCTGGCGAAAAAACATTCAGATATCAGTTGGTTTTGTGATTAACTAAATTTTGTCTGTACGTTGAAATGTGTTATAATTCTCTTGTGAATTGGCAAAAAAGAAAGGCGCCTAACGCTGCGTCAAAGAATCTTAGTTCTTTTTCTCCTTGCTTAATTTCATGAGCGTTACAATCTGAGTAATTGCGCCGATCCACGACGGGATTAGCGTAGCAATTATCACCCAGTTTTTGCAAACAAACTCAAAAATCTCCTTTCTCAAAATATGCGTTAGAATGGAAAGGAATGGCACAGGAGCATGTCACCACCTTTCAAATTGTATTTGGACTTTTGTCCGTCCTTAAAAACAATCGTCCAAACAGTGGCAACGACTCCATAATAACAAGTTTGTAAAATTTTGTCAATTCATTAAAGGCCCATAATGGGCCTTTCTTTTTTGTGCGCTTTCTTGTTTGTGGTATAATTATTATAAAGTCATATCTGAGCAGTTATCTTTTTTTGAGATAGCTGCTTTTTTGTTTCATCAATAAACATTAAAATAGCGAAAGGAGAGAATTATGACTGAAAAAGAGTATCTTGGGTGGGTTACAAAGTGTAACCAGGCTGCTGATGCATATTATAATGAAGATGATCCGATTATGACGGATTATGATTATGATATGATGATGCAGAAGATCAAGAAGTATGAGAGAGAAAATCCGGACAAGATTGCCTCGCAGAGTATGACACAAAAGGTATCAAATTCTGCAGGTAAATCTACATTTGAAAAGGTGCAACATGTTGTTCCGATGTTGTCTTTGGAGGATGTGTTCAATAAAGATGATATTGAAGCATTTGTCCGTTCTTTTCCAAACAACACTGCGTTTTGTGTTGAAGAAAAAATCGACGGCTTATCTATGTCTGTTACTTATGTAAAAGGGAACCTTGTTCGGGCTGAAACACGTGGAGATGGCTATATTGGTGAAGATGTAACCGAAAATGCCAAACATATCTCCGGCATTCCTGTGCATTTGCCGACTGGAACTCGAGGCGGCACGATTCCGGAGGTCCTGGAAGTGCGTTGTGAAGTCTATCTGCCGGTGAAGGATTTTGAAAGAATTAACGGAGCACGTGAAGAGAATGGGTTAAAGCTGTATAAAAACCCTCGTAATGCAGCTGCCGGTCTTTTACGCACGCACAATGTTGCAGAAATGAAAGACGCTGGACTTTCTGCTTTTGCGTTTAATGTGCAACGTGCTGAGTTCGTAGAGAAAGATTACTTCGATATTCGCGGATATGCAAATTCACTCACTTCTTCTCACCACCTTGGTCTGACGTGTTTAATGGAATGGGGCTTCAAAGTCGTAAGAAGTTCTTTCTGCTCTTCGTCTTATAATTCCAGGACTGCAACTATGAGTGATGTGGTTGTTCTTGTACATGTGGCTATCGATGACATTGAAAAACGGCGTGGAAAGTTACCTTATTGGATAGACGGAGCTGTGGTGAAGCTGGATAGTATTAAGTTGCGCAACACTTTGGGCAATACGGCGAAGTGTCCTCGCTGGGCAAAGGCGTATAAGTACCCGCCGGAGGAGCGTCAAACAAAAATTCTGGACATCGTTTTACAGACTGGTAGAACAGGTCGCATTACGCCTGTTGCTGTATTCAGTCCTGTAAATCTGGCTGGGACAACAGTAAATCGTGCCACACTGCACAACCAGGCAATTATTGACAAACTAGGCATCGATATTGGCGATGAAGTGATTGTTCGAAAAGCTGCTGAAATTATTCCGGAGATTGTTGCAGTTGTAAAGAAGAAAGACAAGAAGGCTTATAAGATTTCCGATCATGTCTGCCCGTCTTGCGGTGGGCCGCTTGTGTCTGACGATCTTGGCGATTCTTGGGTATGTAAAAACGCAGGTTGTCCCGCACAACTGTCTCGCTATGTTGAATTCTTTGCATCAAAAAGTTGTATGGATATTGATGGCCTTGGGCCAGCTCTTATTGATACATTTATCAAAAAAAGGTGGATCAATCGAGTAAGTGATATCTATCGTTTAAGCAGTCATTATGATGAACTGGTGGAAATGGACGGCTTCGGTGTAAAAGCAGCAGATAAGCTGTTAAAGAATATTGAAGCATCCAAAACGCGCGATATTGATTGCTTGATTAAGTCTCTCGGCATTCCAGGCGTTGGCAAACATATTGGCAAGATTCTCGCTCGAAACTATCCCGATATGTACGCCATTGAAACATTAAGTGTTGATGAGTTAATGTCCTATGACGGAATTGGCGAAATTTCCGCAAATGCGATCCGTGATTTCTTTGCGAATTACGACACGTTGGCATCTGCAAGACAGCTTTATGGTCCTGGTCCTTACGGGGTCGGCCTGAATGCTGTATCTCTGTCGTATTCAGATAATAAGAAGTCTGCTGGTAAATTAGACGGAATGACCTTCGTCATCACCGGAACATTACCCTCAATGAAGCGCTCAGAGGCCCAAAAAGCCATTGAGGATCTTGGAGGTAAGGTTAGCGGCTCTGTATCTAAAAAGACGAATTTTGTCCTTGCAGGCGATAATGCAGGAAGCAAACTAACAAAGGCTGAAAGTCTCGGCATTAAAATTATCGACGAGGCGGATTTTCAAAAAATGATTGCATAATTTTACAAGAGAAGCTCGAATGAGCTTCTCTTTTTTGTAATAGTAAAGGTATCGGAGGACCAATATGTCAAATTGGAAGGAATTCATTTATAACACAGATTTTTCAAAGCCAAATCTTGCCGAAATTCAAGCGCAGCTTAATCAAGCCACGCAAGGCTGCAATGTATATCCACCACAAGAACAAATCTTTTCAGCGTTTGACAAAACGCCATTGGATCAGGTGCGTGTAGTTATTTTAGGACAAGATCCGTATCACGAGGCAAATCAGGCGAATGGATTGGCATTTTCCGTCAATGCAGGAACAAAGATGCCTCCTTCATTGCGAAATATTTTCAAAGAAATCAAAGCTGACCTGGGTGGAGAATTGCGAACAAACACAGATTTGTCTGACTGGGCAGAGCAGGGCGTGTTATTGCTAAATACCTCGTTGACTGTTATCGAGGGACAGGCCAACTCTATGGCAAGATTATGGGAGCCGTTCACAGACGCAATTATTCAACTTCTAAATAAACAAGAATATCCAATTGTGTTTGTGTTATGGGGAAATAATGCCAGAAAAAAGAAGTCAATCATCGATGTGTCTCGGCATTATGTCATTGAGTCTGCACATCCAAGCCCGCTATCAGCAAATCGAGGTTTCTTTGGCAGCAAACCCTTCAGCAAAACAAATCAAATCCTTAAACAACTTGGCGAAGACGAAATTCGCTGGTCGTAGATTGTTCTTGCAGAGAATAGGCCTTTGTGCTACAATGTGGCTTAGGAGATTTTACCATGAGATATTTTTCCAGCCCAACAATCACAACTGAAAATTATATTGTTGGCAAGGCCGTTATCAATGGCCAATTGGAGACGGTTCTGCTGTCTGACAATGGCGAAAAAATACTCCAGTATGCATTTCACTCGTCATCATTTGAGCCTACGGAGGCAACACTAGTCAAAACAATAGTTGTCACCTCTGTGTTCGATGCAGCACTTCAGCAATTCATGGATCTTAAGTATTGAGAGAAGCTTCGGTTTCTCTCTTTTTTCTTGTTATGATATAATTAAATTGTAAGGTGGTATTCTCTGACTTTCAGAGAGTAAGTTTTACAAATATAAATATTATTTAGTTAAGAGTCATCGTATTGAAGCGGTGGCTCTATTTTTTAGGAGGTTTTATGTTCAAATTAGATGATTTGAAAACTGGAGATAGAGTCGTCCTCAGAGATGGACGCTTTATGGTCGTTCTCAAAAATACAGCCGTCGGGAATGTTATCAGTAGTTTTGACGGCGGTTCGTTTATGGCATTAGGCAGCTATACGCAGTCACTCAAGGTTAAGAGGATTGACCCTCGCGAACCCGATGAGAACGATAGAGATATTGTTAAGGTAATGCGTCCCTGTATGCCTGCACATCTGCTTTTGCCTTATTCTCCGACAACGATTACAGTGTATGACGAAACGGCGTCAGAGGCAGCCACAGAGCGTGTAAAGGAGGCTTCATGATGGTTTGGATTGTTCTATTTTCAATCGCGTTTAGCTATTTCTGGACATTCTCAATGGCGCGTGCAACATCTAGGAGAAGCAGGTCCGAAGAATATTGGGAGGAGGAAGATAGTATTGCAAAATGTTATTCTAACATTAGCAACAACAAAGCGGAGCACTAATCATGACGTAAGCTTTTGGGTTTGTACCTTGCGAGATGTAAAAAGTGGTAAAGAAATGCTGTTTGGCGGCTATTTTGAGGGCCCGCTCTCACGGCAGGCAGTAATGAACTGTGCGTTGATTGAGGCGATGCAAAAACTCAAAAAGCCGGTGAATATCACGGTTTGCACCTCTCAAGGTCATGGTACTCGGTATTTCGAAGAAGCCATGAAAGACAATTGCAGCAAGCGCCATAAGTTCGTATTTGAGAAAGCCGCAGACTTGAAAACGCTCAAGGAGTATTTATCGGAGAGTGTTAAGGTATTCGCTGAATCTGATCAAGCACCGGACTTAACGCTAATTTCCCATAACGACTTCGATGAAGTTGCTTAACTTAACAAAAAGCCACATTTATTTGTGGCTTTTTCTTTTTTCTGCAAATGGGGTATTAATAAGTAGAATTAAGTTTTACATGTGCAAACATTTTTTAACAAACGAAAAGTAACAAATATAAAGAATGTTTGCATTGGTATCGATAAGGAGAAATTAATATGGCTGATAAAATTGAAACGGATCAGAATAAAAAGAGTATTAAAATGGTTGAAAAGACCTTTGCCAGAGAATTGAATTATATCGAAGACGTAAAAATCAGAGCCTACGCAGTAGAAATGCTGCGACTGGCTCCCGGCTATTTTTATTCCGCACCAAGCAGTTCCAGCGGAAAATATCATCCGGCCTATGAAAACACAAAAGGTGGTCTGGTGCTGCACGTTAAGGCAGTAGTTTACTTCTTAATGCAGTTTTATGTGTTGGATATGGTGGAATTCACACCCAGAGAAAAAGATCTGCTCATCGTAGCTGCATTACTTCACGATGTCAAACGAAACGGTAACAACCCGCGCTGTGAATACACCCAGTTTGATCACCCGGTTATCGCCGCCGATTTTATTCGAGAATATGCGAACTGTGGGATTATTTTTCCCGATGATGCCGAGTTTATTGCAAAAGCCGTAGAATCTCATATGGGGCAGTGGAATACACGCGGGAAGAAAGAACTCCCGCTACCAAAGACATCTGCACAGAAACTGCTGCATATCTGTGATTATTTGGCTAGTCGTCCTGATGTTGACTTGAGCAAATATCTTTTTGACGGTGATGAAGTTCCTTCCGTGTCGGAGGTTAAAGAAACGAAACTCACCTTTGGTAAGTACAAGGGCTTAACATATCAGCAGGCATTCGAGCAGGATCCGGGCTATGTTCACTGGATCTATCGTAAGAATTTGGAGCTGAAGGAGAATGGTGAGAGAACATTTATCCCCATTCAAATGCTTAAGAGTATCGAGACCATTTTGTGTGAGGGAGAAATCAAGCCTGCAAAAGCCGGCTAACGGTTTCTGTTTTTCATCAAAAGATGGTAAAATTATTGTTAGAAACGCAATACAGATTTGGAAAGAAGGCAGCCTTTGAGGTTGCCTTTTCCTGTATGTGTTTTCAAATATTGTAGGGGAGGTTGATAACATCAAGATTATCAAAAGAAATGGATCTGAAGCTGAGTTTGATGTTGAAAAAATCAAGATTGCCATCCGCAAGGCATCAGATGCCACTGAACAAGAGTCACTCACGGATCAGCAAATTGATGATATTGCTGAATTTGTAGAGTTCAAGGTTCACAAATTAGGCCGATCTCCGAATGTAGAAGAAATCCAGAATGTGGTTGAAAAGCAGATTATGGCTCAGGGCGCTTTTGATATTGCAAAGAATTATATCGAATACAGATATAAGCATTCTTTAGCGAGAAAGGCGAACTCGACAGATGACGCTATTTTGTCGCTTTTGGATTGCAAAAACGAAGAGATCAAGCAAGAAAACAGTAATAAGAACCCAACCGTGAATTCTGTACAAAGAGATTACATGGCCGGTGAAGTCTCAAAAGACATTACCAAACGAATATTGTTGGATCCGGATATTGTAGAAGCGCATGAGCAAGGAATCATTCACGTCCATAATAGTATTGTGGCCTCACACAGCGATGTGTGTTGAATAACCATGTGAACTCGTATATGCGAGGTGTATCCATCGTTTGAATGGATGCTAACGGTAGAAGTTTAATAAGGCTGCTCAGTAATGAGCCACTACATCATTTTTGTGTGGTGCCCACAGCGCGAAAACGCTTCGTAAGAGACCCTAAGCCACCATTGTGGCGAGTTCAAGGGAATACCGTGCTAATCTTTTGTTGAAAGTAATGTAATATGTATATCTATAAAATTGGAAAATATCTTGTCTACCCAAACGGCTCAATTTATTCCTGTATTCAAAACAAGTTTTTGAAGCATGATGTTGACCGGTCGGGATATCATCAAGTGACACTAAGATTAAATAGGAAACCTAAAAGGTTTAAAGTCCATAGATTGGTGGCAATGGGGTATGTTAAAAATCCGAACCCTGAACTATATAACCAAGTGAATCACAAGGATGGAAATAAAGGAAATAATTC
>ERZ1035032.1039-NODE-1039-length-18755-cov-13.513102_pt1 | contig 18755 bp, 17 predicted proteins | sample MGYA00520693_ERZ1035032 | MGnify/ENA primary metagenome ERZ1035032 (study PRJEB33766, sample SAMN09781740) | gut metagenome | biome: gut microbiome | host: Homo sapiens | place: Madagascar | study: EMG produced TPA metagenomics assembly of the PRJNA485056 data... | reverse complement strand
GAGATCAGCTATCTGGTAGATGGCAGGGTATGGCGCAGAGAGCGCCTGATCGCAGCAAAGGATGTGGAAGCCATAGACCTCTTATGGTGCGGCAGGCAGATACTCTTGCGCTTTCTGGTAAGATCCCCTATGAAAAAATGACGGGGAAATTGTTCAAAATAAGGAACAATGTATAATTTTTGTAAAAATCTGCAATTCGTTCTTTGCGAGTTGCAGATTTTATGTTATACTAACGACTGTTAATCATGGGGGCATTTGTGCTTCTATATTAATAGAGTTTTCTATATTTATTTTATTATATTATCAACGGAGGGCTGAAACATATGAGCACTACTTCAAAAGCGAGTCAAAGAATAGCAGCTTTACTCGATGACAACAGTTTCGTTGAAATCGGCGGACTTGTAACCGCAAGAGCTACGGATTTCAATCTGAAACCCAATGAAACTCCTTCTGACGGTTGTATTACCGGCTATGGAGTGATCAATGGTAATCTTGTATATGTATATAGCCAGGATGCTTCCGTACTGAACGGAACCATTGGTGAGATGCATGCAAAGAAAATTACAAACCTCTACGATCTGGCTATGAAGACCGGAGCACCTGTGATCGGACTGATCGAGTCTGCAGGCTTAAGACTGCAGGAGGCAACCGATGCACTGGCTGCATTCGGTGAGATTTACTTAAAGCAGACCATGGCTTCCGGCGTGATCCCTCAGATCACCGCTGTATTCGGAACCTGTGGCGGCGGCTTAGGTCTGTTCCCTACCATGACAGATTTCACTTTCATGGAAGAGAAGAACGCCAAGCTGTTCGTGAATGCTCCCAACGCTTTGGACGGCAATGTGATCACCAAGTGTGATTCTTCTTCCGCTAAGTTCCAGGCAGAAGAGAGCGGTATCGTTGATGTGGTGGCTGACGAAGCAACCATTCTGGAGAAGGTAAGAGAGCTGGTAAGCTTCCTGCCTGCCAACAACGAAGATGATGCAAGCTTTTTAGAGGACTGCACCGATGATCTGAATCGTGTGAATCCTGAGATCGCAGGTTGTGTCGGCGACACTTCCGTTGCCCTGTCCATTCTGGCAGATGACAACAATTTCTTCGAAGTAAAGTCCGGATATGCCAAGAATATGGTAACCGGTTTCTTACGGCTCGATGGCGTTACCGTAGGTGCGGTAGCTAACCGTTCCGAGATCTGCGATGAGGAAGGGAAAGTTGCAGAGAAGTTAGACGATGTACTGACCGCAGAGGGCTGCGAGAAGGCTGCAGAGTTCGTGAACTTCTGTGATGCTTTCGGTATCCCCGTACTGACTCTGACCAATGTCAAGGGTTACGAGGCAACTTTAGCTTCCGAGAAGACGATTGCCAAGGCTGCTGCAAAGCTGACCTACGCATTCGCTAACGCTACCGTTCCCAAGGTAAACGTTGTGATCGGCAAGGCTTTAGGAACCGCTTATGTGGTAATGAACTCCAAGGCAATCGGTGCTGACATCACTATGGCATGGCCGGATGCACAGATCGGTGCTATGGACGGCAAGCTTGCTGCCAAGATCATGTATGATGGTCAGGGCGCTGATGTGATCAATGAGAAGGCTGCAGAGTACGAAGCTCTGACTCTGAATGTTACCAGTGCAGCCAAGAGAGGATATGTGGACCAGATCGTAAATGCAGCTGATACCAGAAAATATGTGATCGGCGCATTTGAGATGTTATTCACCAAGAGTGAAGACCGTCCTGCCAAGAAACACGGAACTGTATAAGAAAGGGTGATTATAAAATGAAGAAATTTTTAAGCTTAGTATGTATGATTACCTGCATCTTTGGTTTGACGGCGTGCGGCAGTGAGGAGACCTATACGGATTACGAGCAGCGTAAGATGGATACTGCGATCCAGATCGCTACCCAGTATGTGATCCCTTCTCTTGAGAACTTTGAAGACGAAGCTACCCTTGAGAGCTTTTCCGAGTATACCGCTGATGAAGTGGCATACCTGGTACAGGAAAATGTAGGTATCACTGTTGACGGTTATGCATACAAGACTGCTATCGAGTCTTTCAATTCCGCGAAGGAAACCATCGGCGGTATCACTGCTGTCGGTGATGCAGATGCTACCATCGATGATGATCAGATCATTGTACATGTAGATGTGACCGGAGCAAACCAGAACGCACAGGCAGAAGTGATCTTCAGCAATGATATGTTCCTGAGCATGGAGTCAGCAGCATTGAATCCCGTAGAATCCATGGGGGGTCTGATGACCAAGGCTGCGCTGAATACTCTGATCGGTATGGGAACGGTATTCGTAATGCTGATCATGATCTCACTGATCATTTCCCTGTTCAACTTCATTCCCAAGATCCAGGCTGCATTCAGCAAGAAGGACAAGAAGGAAGAAGCAAAGAGCGCGGGCATCGATAATGCAGTAACTCAGATCGCTGCACAGGAAGCGGCTGAGGCAGATGACACTGAGTTGGTAGCCGTAATCGCAGCTGCAATTGCAGCAAGCGAAGGCGCGGCAAGCACTGACGGATTTGTAGTTCGTTCTATCCGCAAAGTTAGATAATCTAAAATCGTAGGAGGATATTAAAATGAAAAATTATACCATTACCGTAAATGGCAACGTATATGATGTAGTAGTAGAAGAGGGCGCATCTACCGGAGCACCCGTAGCAGCAAAGGCTCCCGCAGCTCCTAAGGCAGCACCCAAGGCTCCCGTGACAGCTCCCAAGGCAGGCGGCGCAGCAGGCAGCATCAAGGTTGAGGCCGGTGCAGCAGGTAAGATCTTCAAGGTAGAGGCAAATGTTGGACAGGCTGTTAAGAAGGGTGACGCAGTCATCATTCTGGAAGCTATGAAGATGGAAATCCCCGTTGTAGCTCCCGAAGACGGTACTGTTGCAAGCATTGACGTTGCAGTTGGTGATACTGTTGAGGCTGGTGCAGTTCTGGCAACTCTGAACTAATTTTTTTATCAGCTCTATAAACAACAGGAGGTCATCAAATGGAATATATAGCTAGTACGCTTAACAACCTGATTCATCAGACAGCGTTTTTTAACCTGACCTGGGGAAACTATGTCATGATTCTGGTTGCATGCTTTTTCCTTTATTTAGCTATCCGTCATGAGTTTGAGCCGCTGCTCTTACTCCCGATAGCGTTCGGTATGCTGTTGGTTAATATTTACCCCGATATCATGCTGCACCCTGAAAATGCAGCAAACGGTGCCGGCGGCTTACTGTATTATTTCTATAAGCTGGATGAACTGGCAATCCTGCCGTCCCTGATCTTCATGGGCGTAGGTGCCATGACAGACTTCGGCCCTCTGATCGCAAACCCTAAGAGCTTCCTTTTGGGAGCAGCTGCACAGTTCGGTATTTTTGCAGCATACTTCGGTGCGATCTGGCTGGGATTCAACGACAAGGCAGCTGCAGCCATCTCCATCATCGGTGGTGCTGACGGCCCTACCTCCATCTTCCTTGCTGGTAAGCTGGGACAGACGGCAATTCTGGGACCTATCGCGGTGGCAGCATATTCCTATATGTCACTGGTTCCCATTATCCAGCCCCCTATTATGAGGCTTCTCACCACTGAGAAGGAGAGAAAGATCAAGATGGGTCAGCTTCGTCCGGTATCCAAGCTGGAGAAGATCCTGTTCCCCATCGTTGTTACTATTGTTGTATGTCTGATCCTTCCCACCACAGCTCCTCTGGTAGGTATGCTGATGCTGGGTAACCTGTTCCGTGAGTCCGGCGTTGTTCGTCAGCTGACTGAGACAGCATCCAATGCTCTGATGTACATCGTAGTTATTCTGTTAGGTACTTCCGTAGGTGCTACCACCAGTGCAGAAGCATTCCTGAATGCTGATACACTGAAGATCGTAGCTCTGGGTCTGATTGCCTTCATGTTCGGTACCGCAGCAGGTGTTCTGTTCGGTAAACTGATGTGCGTACTGTCCCGCGGCAAGATCAATCCTCTGATCGGTTCTGCAGGTGTATCCGCAGTTCCAATGGCAGCACGTGTATCCCAGAAGGTTGGTGCGGAATCCGACCCTACCAACTTCCTGCTCATGCATGCTATGGGACCTAACGTGGCAGGTGTTATCGGTACTGCCGTAGCAGCCGGTACATTCATGGCAATCTTCGGAGTGTTTTAAAGCGATGCACATCTCCAAATATCATGGGACGGGCAAGCTTGCTTGCATCGGCACATGATGTTTGTGAGATGTATTTCGCGCGAAGCGCGATGAAATAAGTCCGAAGGACTTATGAATGGCATCGCGTCAAACTAATTATAGAAAATAATATTATGGAGGATATTCGTAATGTCAGAAATTGAAAAGAAACCGATTAAGATTACGGAAACTGTTTTACGTGATGCACATCAGTCTCTGATCGCTACCAGAATGCCGACCGAATTTATGCTTCCTATCGTAGATAAGATGGATAAAGTTGGTTATCATTCCGTAGAGTGTTGGGGCGGTGCTACCTTTGATGCATCCCTTCGTTTCCTGAAGGAAGATCCCTGGGACAGACTGAGAAAGCTGCGTGACGGCTTCAAGAACACCAAGTTACAGATGCTGTTCCGTGGACAGAACATTTTAGGTTACAGACCTTATGCAGATGACGTGGTAGATTACTTCGTACAGAAGTCTATTTCCAACGGTATTGATATCATTCGTATTTTCGACTGTCTGAATGACCTGCGCAACTTACAGGAAGCAGTAAATGCTACCAATAAGTTCAAGGCACAGGAAGGCAGAGGTGAAGCACAGGTTGCTCTGGCTTACACCCTGGGCGATGCTTACACCTTAGAGTACTGGACCGGCATGGCCAAGAAAATCGAAGAGATGGGTGCAGATTCCATCTGTATCAAGGATATGGCTGGTCTGTTAGTACCTTACAAGGCTGCTGAACTGATCAAGGCTATGAAGGAAGTTACCAAGCTTCCCATCCAGCTGCATACCCACTATACTTCCGGTGTTGCAAGCATGACTTACCTGAAGGCAGTAGAGGCCGGTGTTGATGTGATCGATACCGCTATGAGCCCCTTCGCTATGGGTACTTCACAGCCTGCTACCGAGGTTATGGTTGAGACCTTCAAGGGAACCCCTTACGATACCGGTCTGGATCAGAACCTGTTGGCTGAGATCGCTGATTACTTCAGACCTTACAGAGATGAGTGTCTGGCTAACGGCCTGCTGAATCCCAAGGTTATGGGTGTTGATATTAAGACTCTGCTGTACCAGGTACCCGGCGGTATGCTTTCCAACATGGTGAGCCAGCTGAAGGAGCAGAATGCAGAAGACAGATACTACGATGTACTGAAGGAGATCCCTAAGGTTCGTAAGGATCTGGGTGAGCCCCCTCTGGTTACTCCTTCTTCTCAGATCGTTGGTACTCAGGCAGTCTTCAATGTACTGCTCGGTGAGCGTTACAAGATGGCTACCAAGGAGACCAAGGCAGTGTTGCGTGGTGAGTACGGCCAGACCGTTAAGCCCATGAGCCAGGAAGTTATCGACAAGGTTATCCCCGGTGAGGAGAGAATCACCTGCCGTTACGCTGATCTGCTTGACAACGAGATGGATAAGCTAGAAGGCGAAATGAAGGAATGGAAACAGCAGGATGAGGACGTATTAAGCTACGCTCTGTTCCCTCAGGTTGCTACCGACTTCTTCAAATATCGTCAGGCACAGCAGGAAAAGGTTGATATGACCCAGGCTGACACCAAAAACGGTGCATACCCTGTCTAAATAATTCGTCAATAAAAAGTCGCACGACTGCTCGCAGTCAGTGCGGCTTTTTTATTAGACGAACAAAACCACATGAGCAAGTAGGGCGATAGCCCGGATTGCGAATGTGGTTGCGGCTTCGGGAGCGCGAAGCGCGAAGAAGCCGTTATTTAGACATTCCCCGGGTCACCACCGGTCGAACCCCGGTCAGCCCGGATTGCGAATGGGCTTAATTACATATTGACAAAAGTGCTTCTCACCAACTAAAATAACAAGTGTTATAGAAGGACACATTGTTTGCTGTAAAAACAGCGGAATGAGAGGGATTATGGCTCGTAAAGAGATGATCACGATTGACAGGATCCTGGATACGGCATTCGCCATGACCAGAGAGGAAGGCTTTGCCAATGTGACTGCGAGAAAAGTTGCGGCGAAGGCAGGATGTTCCACGCAGCCTATTTTCAGAGTATATAAGAATATGGAAGAACTGTGGGATGCGGTCTATGAGAGAGCGGCGGCGTATTTTCTGGATTATTACAGCCTGTATCCCCGCACCGGGAAGACACCTTTTGCCAACTTGGGAATGGCGTACATAGCTTTTGCACGGGAAGAAAGACACCTGTTTGAACTTCTGTTTGTATCCGGTGATCAGGGCAGCAAGCATAAGACGAAAAGCATGTATGAGATCCTGAACGGTGATGCCGGAAATGTGGTCTATGAGATCAATCTGGCGAGAGCGGCAGGATGTGCGGACCCCGGAGATCTGTTTATGAAAATGTGGATTTTTATCCATGGAGCTGCCTGCATGTCTCTGACCGGAGATTATGATCTGACAGATTTACAGACGATGCAGCTTTTGGAACATTCCTATTATGCTTTTTACAATGAGACAATGCGAGGTTAAAATCAGTGGCAGAATATGATGTTTTTACCCGGATCAAGGAACACTATGCAAAAATGAGCAAGGGGCATAAAGCCATTGCGGATTATATTTTAGAGCATTTCGATCAGGCGGTATTTATGACAGCAGCCAGGCTGGGGGAGACGCTGGGGATCAGCGAATCTACCGTGGTACGTTTCGCTGCGGGCATCGGCTATGACGGATATCCGAAGTTCCAGAGAGCGCTGGAGGGCTGTGTGCAGGGAAAATTAAATGGTATTCAGAAAATGGATGCCAAATACGGTAAAAGTTCTCAGTCGGAGATATTGACCTCTGTGCTCAGTGCGGATATCGAGAAGATTCAGGACACGATAGACAATCTGGATCCGGCGGCATTTGAGTCAGCAGTAACTACGATCTTAGAAGCGGAGACCATCTATATTATGGGACTCCGCAGCAATGAGCCGTTGGCGGCGTTTTTGCATTTTTACCTGAACATGATCCGCGGAAAGGTATTTTTACTGAACACTACCAGCGTCAGCGAGACGTTTGAACAGATGATCCATATCGGACCGAAGGATTGTTTTATCGGCATCAGTTTTCCAAGATATTCCATGCGGACGTTAAAGGCAATGGAGTTCGCCAATGACAGGAATGCCAAAGTGATTGCGATCACCGACAGTGTCCATTCCCCTATGAATCTGTATTCTTCCTGCAATCTGCTGGCAAGAAGTGACATGGTGTCGGTGGTGGATTCTCTGGTGGCACCACTTAGTGTGATCAATGCACTGGTGGTAGCGCTTTGCCTGAAGTGCCCGGAGCAGGTTCGTAAGAATCTGGAGACACTGGAAGAGACCTGGAACAATTATCAGGTGTATCTGAATGACGAGATTGATTTTATAGATGATGAACCGATATTGGATTATTCTCTGCGACGCAAGGAGCAGTGACGTCGATATGTCGGCAAAAAAGGATGAAAATGAGTAATGTGATAGTAGTCGGCGGCGGTGCTGCCGGTATGATGGCTGCCATTGCGGCAGCAAAATGCGGACATAATGTAACCCTTTTGGAAAAAAATGAAAAGCTTGGGAAAAAGCTGTTTATTACGGGAAAAGGCCGTTGTAATGTGACTAATGGGGCGGATATGGATGTTCTGTTCCAAAATGTCTGCACCAATGAAAAGTTCCTGTACAGTGCTTTTTACAGCTTTGACAATACACAGGTGTGCGATCTGATCGAACAGGCGGGCTGCCCCCTGAAGACAGAACGCGGAGACCGGGTATTTCCGGTATCCGATCATTCTTCGGATGTGATCGCCGCTCTGCAGAGAGAACTGCATAAATATCATGTGGATATTCATCTGCACACAGAAGTGAAAAAGATCCTGACGAAGGAAAGTGACGGGAAGTCTTACTTTTACGGAGTGGAATGTGCGGATCATAAGAAAATGACGGCGGATGACTGCATTATTTGTACCGGCGGCTGTTCCTATGCCAGTACCGGATCTACCGGAGACGGTTACCGGTTCGCAGAGGAGACCGGTCATAATGTAACGGAGCGAAAACCGGCACTGGTTCCCTTAGTGATCCGCGAGAGCTGGTGCAAAGCTCTGATGGGATTATCTCTTAAAAATGTGGAGATCCGGATGCAATGTGGGAAGAAGACCTGGTACGAAGGCTTCGGAGAGATGCTGTTTACCCATTTCGGTGTCAGCGGGCCGTTGATTTTGTCCGCCAGCAGCTTTTATTCCAAAAATATTTCTAAACGAAAAGGTGACGATGAGGTAAAGCTTTTCCTGGATCTGAAACCGGCACTGACACCGGAACAGTTAGATAAACGTCTGCTTCGGGATTTTGAGGAAGCGAAGAACAAGCAGTTTAAAAATGCACTGGATCATCTGTTTCCTGCGAAGCTGATTCCTGTTATGATAGAACTGTCCGGAATCTCTCCGGAGAAGAAGGCCAATGAGATTGGCAGGGAAGAGAGAAAAGCGTTCGGTATGCTGATCAAGGCATTGCCCATGACGGTGACGGGGACGAGATCTTTTGCGGAAGCAATTATTACCCAGGGCGGAATCTCTGTAAAGGACATCAATCCTTCCACTATGGAATCCAAGCTGGTAAAGCATCTGTATTTTGCAGGGGAAGTACTGGATTTGGATGCCATGACCGGTGGCTTTAACTTACAGATTGCCTGGTCTACGGGACATCTGGCGGGAGACAGCATAGAAGTGGGATGATAATCCCACGCAATCCGTAGGTATCAAAGTCGGGGGCTTTTGAGCCCAACATCATAATCACAAAGAAAAAAAGAAAAGAAAAGAGGATATGAATATGAGCTTTAATGTAGCGATTGACGGACCGGCAGGTGCCGGTAAAAGCACGATTGCCAGAGCCGTGGCAAAAAAGAAGGGATTTATCTATGTGGATACCGGAGCAATGTACCGTGCCATGGCACTGTTCATGTTGAGAGAGGGTGTGGATCCTGCGGATGCGGCAGCTATCGCCGATAAATGTAAGGAGGCAGACATCACCATTCAGTATGTGGACGGAGAACAGGTTGTATTGTTAAACGGCGAAAACGTCAATGCTTATCTGCGTACCGAAGAGGTGGGCAATATGGCATCCACCACCAGCGCACAGCCGGCTGTACGTACCAAACTGGTAGAACTCCAGCAGGCACTGGCTGCAAAAAGCGATGTGATCATGGATGGCCGTGATATTGGTACAGTGGTACTTCCTCATGCACAGGTAAAAATCTATCTGACTGCCAGCAGCATGGTGAGGGCAAAAAGAAGATATGACGAGCTGACTGCCAAGGGAGAGACCTGTGACTTGGTAAAGATCCGTCAGGATATCGAGGAAAGAGATTACAGAGATATGCACAGAGAGACTTCTCCGTTAAAGCAGGCGGAGGATGCGGTACTTGTGGATACCTCCGATATGACCATTGAACAGGTCATTGACCGGATCGTGGCATTGATTGGCTAAATGGGAGACGATATATGGAAGTAAGACTGGCAGACTGTGCAGGCTTTTGTTTTGGTGTAAAGCGCGCCGTGGATACTGTGTATGAACAATTAAAAAACGGGAAGACTATATATACCTATGGTCCCATTGTACACAACGAGGAAGTGGTCAGAGAACTGTCGGAAAAGGGTGTACGGGTTCTGGAGAATAAAGAGGAATTGAAACATCTGAAAGCCGGGGAGAACATTCCCACCGTGATCATCCGTGCTCACGGTGTGGCAAAAGAGATCTATGGCATCATGGAAGCAAACGGTCTGGAATGTATCGATGCCACCTGCCCTTTTGTGAAAAAGATCCATCGTATCGTGGAACAAAAAAGCACCGAGGGGTATCATGTAATTGTTGTGGGAGATCCGAAACACCCGGAGGTAGAGGGAATCGTCGGCTGGTGTCCGGGTCCCGTTACCGTTCTGGAGACTCCGGATCAGGCAGAAAATTTTGTAAAAACAGAAGGCGAAAAACTCTGTATTGTTTCTCAGACGACATATAACTACAATAAATTTCAATATATAGTTGAAATTTTTGAAAAAAAAGGTTACAATGATAGTGTTGTGAACACTATCTGTAATGCTACAGAAGAGCGACAGCGATCGGCAAAGACCATTGCAGCGGAAGCTGACGTTATGATTGTAATAGGAGGGAAGCACAGTTCCAACAGCAGAAAGCTTTACGAAATCTGCCAAAGGGAATGTGAGCACACCTATTTTATACAGACACTGGATGACTTGCATTTAGATCTACCTAAAGCTGTTCGACTAGTGGGTATTACCGCGGGGGCTTCCACCCCAAATAAATTAATTGAGGAGGTTCAAAATTATGTCAGAATTAACTTTTGAACAAATGCTGGAAGAATCATTAAAGACAATACATGCAGGAGAGGTAGTCGAAGGTACAGTCATCGATGTGAAACCGGAAGAGATCATTCTGAACATCGGATACAAATCTGACGGTATTCTTACCAAGAACGAATACACCAACGACTCCAGCGTGGATCTTACCACGGTTGCCAAGGTTGGTGACACCATGGAAGTTAAGGTTCTGAAAGTAAATGATGGTGAGGGTCAGGTTCTCCTTACCTACAAGCGTCTTGCTGCAGACAGAGGCAACAAGAGAATTGAAGAAGCATTTAACAATCACGAAGTACTTAAAGCAACCGTATCCCAGGTACTGGACGGTGGCTTAAGTGTAATCGTGGACGAAGTAAGAATCTTCATCCCCGCAAGCCTGGTATCCGATACTTATGAGAAGGATCTGACCAAGTATGCCGGACAGGAGATCGAATTCGTGATCAGCGAGTACAATCCCAAGAGAAGAAGATACATCGGCGACCGTAAGCAGCTCATCGTAGCTAAGAAGGCTGAACTGCAGAAGGAACTCTTCGAGAAGATCAAAGAAGGCGACATCGTAGAAGGCGTTGTTAAGAACGTAACCGATTTCGGTGCATTTATCGATCTGGGTGGTGCAGACGGACTGCTTCATATCTCTGAGATGTCCTGGGGCAGAGTGGAACATCCCAAGAAGGTATTCAAGGTTGGCGACAAGCTGAAAGTCCTGATCAAGGAGATCAACGGCAATAAGATCGCATTATCCCTCAAATTCGATGATGCTAACCCTTGGAAGGACGCTGCACAGAAGTATGCAGTCGGCAATGTAGTAACCGGTAAGGTTGCAAGAATGACTGACTTTGGTGCATTCGTAGAGTTAGAGCCCGGTGTGGACGCACTGCTTCATGTATCTCAGATTGCCAAGGAGCATATCGAGAAGCCCTCTGATGTACTGAGCGTAGGTGATGAAGTAACTGCAAAGGTTGTAGACTTTAATGAGGCAGATCATAAGATTTCCCTTAGCGTTAAGGCACTGACTGCTCCTGAACCCGCTGAGGCAAAGGAAGAGTCTGACGCAGATGTAGTATCTGTGGATATCGACGCTGTAATCGCTGCAGAAGCTGCAGACACTGAGGAATAAGTAACCGTTAGGTGGTAGATATTCGTGATATACGATTATGAGTATTTTAAAAAAGAGATTTATTCTCTGACTACGATCGATCTGAATGCTTACAAAGAGAAGCAGATGAAGCGGCGTATCGATACCCTGATCGCTAAACATAAGATTGTAGGATATGATAAGTATGTACAGGCACTGAAGACGGATAAAGAACTATTCGAGGAATTCGTAGGATATATTACGATTAATGTCTCAGAATTCTATCGTAATCCGGAACAGTGGAAATATCTGGAAGACACCGTGATCCCGGAGCTGATCCAACGTTTTGGTAAGAATCTTAAGATCTGGAGTGCTGCCTGTTCCACAGGGGATGAGCCTTACTCACTGGTAATGGCTCTGTCACGGCACATTCCGTTACAGCAGATCCACATCTATGCTACCGATCTGGACAAGCAGGTCATTGCGAAGGCAAAGGCTGGTCTGTACGGTGAGAAGAGCATAGAAGGAGTGCCGGAAGATCTGAAGAAGAAATACTTCACGAAGATTGGCCCCTCCTATAAGATAGCAGATGAGATCAAAGCGAGAGTGGATTTCCACCAGCATAATTTACTGAAGGATATGTATCCTACCGATTGTGATCTGATCGTGTGCAGAAATGTACTGATCTACTTTACGGAAGAAGCAAAGGATCAGGTATTCCGGAAGTATTACCAGTCCCTGGCGAAGGGCGGTATGCTGTTTATCGGAAGTACGGAACAGATTATGAATTATCGTGAGATTGGTTTTGACAGAAAGAGTTCTTTCTATTATGTAAAACCGTTATAACAAAAAAAGAGGAAAGCGGATTCGCTTTCCTCTTTTTTGGCTGACAAATTGATTTTAGTAAGTAGATGCGATCATGGACAGAACGTGGTTGGCATACTGCGTAAAACCTTCTCTGTTTTTCTTCATCTCATCGGTTAGCTCGAAGAACAATTCTTTGCTCTTATAATCTCTCTTAAAGAAAGGAGTAAATAAGATATCCCATTGCGGCAGATAGCAGGAGAACTTCCTGGTATAACAATTTGCTGCCGAGGCCTGGATCCTATGCTCCTTATCGACGAAACCGGCAACGGATTTATGCAGTGCTACATCCTCTGTGGGAAGATAATAGTAATCCGTGTAATTGGAATAGAAATATTTCAGCTCTTCCTCATAGATCGGTACTTTTAAGGTAGCATTGTCTCCTTCGCCGCGGAAGTAGCAGTTCGCAGCGGATGCAGTTACGGGCTTGGGCAGAGGAGTGGGGAGCTGCAGAGTGATCAGCAGCTCTTTGCGCTTGGAACCGTTCACGTCTTTATAGTAATTTGCCTGTACCTTCTTAGCCTTTACACTGTTTTCGTTGAACAGATCGTAATATGCCAGGATCGGAAGAACCTCTAACATCCCCTTTAAATCATCTGCATTATGTAAGAACAATGCCTTTTCGGTGAATTCCGAAGGATTCTTCACGTAATCATGGTACAGACCGATCAGTTCACCGCCGGAGAAGACATCGGTACGGGCAATTCCCAGATATTGTTCCAGGGTCTTCTGCTTACAGTTCGGAAGCTTTAAAAAGAACTTATAGGGAGAGATCCTGCGGTAAATATCGATTCCCCGGAATCCTTCAAAGGAGAAGGGAAGCTTTAGCTGTGTACACTTTTGCGTGATAAAAGGAAGATCAAAATTATTACCGTTAAAATGTACGAGATAGCGGTAATCCCTGGAAAAATCAAAGAAAGCAGTGAGAATCTCACCTTCTTTTGAATAATCCTCTGCCATCCACTGGATGGTATGCCATTTGCCTGCCTGATAATAGGCACAGCCTATCATATATAAATAAGAAGTACGGGAAGTGAAGCCTGTGGTCTCAATATCGAGAAAAAGTATCTGTTCCAGAGGCGCCAGCTTATCCAGGGGATAGGAGATCGCAAAATTCTCCAGAGTCTCTTCTGATTTTTTCATGTATGACCTCTTTCTGCCGTATGAGGCAATTTGATCAGTCCGTTATAGATGAATTTATTCTACCATAATTTTATAATTTGCAGTAGCATTTTGTTGATAAAAGTTGATAAAATTTGATAAAAATAGTACAATTACCATGATGTACATTGAAATATAAGTAACTATTTAGAAAGGATGTTAGGAAATGGCAAAGTTGACATTTGTAGGCGGAATACATCCCTATGATGGAAAAGATCTGTCCAAGGACAAACCGATCCAGGATGTCCTGCCCAAGGGAGAAATGGTCTATCCTCTGTCCCAGCATATCGGTGCTCCTGCAAAGCCTATTGTGGCAAAGGGAGACAGAGTGCTGGCGGGACAGAAGATCGCGGAGAGCGGCGGCTTCGTGTCGGCACCCATCTATGCATCTGTGTCGGGTACGGTGAAAGCCATTGAGACGAGACGAGTGGTAACGGGAGATCTGATACAGAGTATTATAATTGACAATGACGGTCTGTATGAGAGCGAAGAATTTCATCCGTATGCACCGGTGGATAAGCTGCAGAAGGAAGAGATCATTGACATTGTGAAGGAAGCCGGAATCGTAGGTATGGGTGGTGCCGGATTCCCTACCCATGTGAAGCTGTCACCGAAAGATCCCAATAAAATTGAATATGTCATCGCCAACTGTGCGGAATGTGAGCCTTATCTGACTTCCGATTACCGTAGAATGATGGAAGAACCGGACAAACTGATCGGTGGTCTGAAGATCATGCTGAAGCTGTTTGACAATGCCCATGGTATTCTGGCGGTGGAAGATAATAAACCGGATTGCATTTCACTGTTGAAGCAGCTGACGAAAAATGATCCGCAGATCACAGTCAAGGCATTGAAGACGAAGTACCCACAGGGTGCGGAGCGTCAGTTGATCTATGCCACAACAGGGCGTAAGATCAATTCCTCCATGCTTCCTGCGGATGTGGGATGTATCGTGGACAATGTGGATACCGTAGTGGCTATTTACAGAGCCGTGACGGAAGGGCGACCTCTGATGGAACGTATCATAACCGTTACCGGTGATGCCGTGGCGAATCCCCGGAACTTCCGCGTACCCATCGGCATGAGTTATCAGGAGCTGTTGGATGTGGCAGGTGGATTTAAACAGGAGCCGGAGAAGATCATCTGTGGTGGCCCCATGATGGGCTTCGGCATGTTCCAGCTGGATGTGCCTACGACCAAGACATCCACAGCGCTGCTGGCACTGACCCAGGATGATGTATCCGCTATGGAGCCCAGTCCCTGTATCAACTGTGGGCGCTGTGTGGAAGCCTGTCCCGGCCGTATTGTGCCCAGTCTCTTAGCAACTTATGCAGAGCACTTTGATGAAGAAGCGTTCGTAGAGCATAATGGCATGGAATGCTGTGAGTGCGGCTGTTGTAGTTATGTATGTCCGGCAAAGCGTCCTCTGACGCAGGAGATCAAATCCATGCGTAAGATCCAGCTCGCCAAAAAGAAAAAGAAGTAGGAGGGAAGAACATTGAGCGGACTTTTGAAAGTATCTTCAAATCCTCATATAAGGTCAAAAGTAACGACCAGCAGTATTATGACAGCTGTGGTGATCGCACTGCTGCCTGCTGCCGGTTTCGGAATCTATAACTTCGGTTCCAGAGCATTGGCAGTGATGGCTGTGACCATTGCAAGCACAGTCCTGACAGAATTGTTATTCGGCTGGCTCTGGAAGAAAAAAATTACCATTACCGATATGTCTGCGGTAGTAACGGGACTTTTACTGGCACTGAACCTGCCGGTGAGCATTCCGCTGTGGATGGCGGCTTTGGGCGGTGTGTTTGCAATTCTGGTAGTAAAAATGCTGTTCGGTGGTCTGGGACAGAATTTCATGAACCCGGCACTGGCAGCCAGATGTTTCCTGTTGATCTCTTTCCCTTCGCAGATGACGAACTTTACCTGTGATGCCTATACCGGAGCTACCCCACTGGCGGCACTGAAGGCAGGAGAGAGTGTCAATGTTATGAACATGATCGTAGGTAAGACTGCCGGTACCATCGGTGAGACTTCCATGATCGCGTTGTTGATCGGTGCATGTTTTCTGATCCTGATCGGTGTGATTGACCTTCGGATTCCCGGTACATACATTGTTACCGTGATCCTGTTTGCCGGAATTTTTGGAGGACACGGCTTTGATCCGGCATATCTGTCTGCACAGCTTGCAGGCGGTGGTCTGATCCTGGGAGCTTTCTTCATGGCAACGGATTATGTGACCAGACCTGTCACGAGCAAGGGACAGTATGTATACGGCATTGTTCTGGGACTTCTCACCGGAATCTTCCGTATCTTCGGACCGGGTGCGGAAGGCGTATCCTATGCGATTATTTTAGGTAACCTTTTAGTACCTCTGATCGAGAAATTCACCATGCCGACAGCTTTTGGCAGAAAGGCAGGTGTGAGACGTGAAAAATAATAAAGATATTCAGGCAATGTTAAAAGAAGCAGGCATTTTGTTCGCAATCACACTGATTGCAGGACTGCTGCTTGGTTTTGTCTATGAACTGACTAAGGAGCCCATCCGCCTGCAGGAGGAAAAGGCAGTGCAGGAAGCCTGCCGGGCAGTTTTTGCGGATGCACAACAGTTTGAAGAACTGGATGCTTATACGCCTTCCGCGGATACCGCACAGAAGTTATCCGATACCGGAATTACCATCGGTACGGTCTATGAGGCACAGGATGCTTCCGGAGCACAGTTAGGTTATGTGATCCAGACGACGACTTCCGAAGGCTACGGCGGTAATATCGTGTTGTACGTAGGTATCCGTCTGGATGGAACAGTAAATGACATTTCCATCTTAAGCATCTCCGAGACTCCGGGACTTGGTATGAAAGCCGGCGATGTGCTGGTACCACAGTTCCATAATAAGAATGTGAAGAGCTTTACTTATACGAAGACCGGCGCTGCCTCCGACAGTGAGATCGATGCCATCAGCGGCGCAACCATTACGACTAAGGCGGTGACCAATGCCGTCAATGGAAGCCTTCTGGCATTTCATGATTATGTTCAGGGAGGTGCAGGCAATGAATAAAGCGGGAGAAAGACTTTATAACGGTATTATAAAAGAGAACCCTACCTTTGTACTGATGCTTGGAATGTGTCCCACACTGGCGGTTACCACATCTGCCATGAACGGACTGGGAATGGGACTGACGACAGCGGTGGTACTTACCATGAGTAATCTGATCATTTCCCTGCTCAGAAAAGTGATCCCCAGCAGAGTAAGAATTCCTGCATTTATCGTGATCATTGCATCCTTCGTAACTGCTGTACAGCTGCTGTTACAGGCATATCTGCCGTCACTGAACGATGCCCTGGGCGTGTACATTCCACTGATCGTGGTAAACTGTATTATTTTAGGAAGAGCGGAGAGTTATGCATATTCTAATCCTCCCATTCCGTCATTGTTTGACGGACTTGGCATGGGCCTTGGATTTTCCCTGGCACTGACCTGTATCGGTGCAGTGAGAGAAATCCTGGCGGCAGGATCCATCTTCGGATTTCAGATCATGCCGGATTCCTATGTGACGATTAACATTTTCGGGCTGGCACCCGGTGCGTTCTTCGTACTGGCGGTATTGACAGCTCTGCAGAATTATGTGAAGAACAAGAGAAAACTGGCAGGCAAAGATTACGAGAAGATCCAGTCCGGCTGTGGTCATGACTGTCTCCACTGCGGGGAGAGCGGCTGCTCGGAGCGGTTCTATGATACAACAGAGAATGCCGGACAGACAGCAGAAGCTGCAGTATCTAAGATGCAAAAAGCAAAGGCTGCGGCAGATGCACTTGAAACGATAGACTTAGACAAGGAGGACAAATAAATGGATAGTGTAAAAGATATGCTTCTGTTACTGATCAGTTCCTCCATTGTCAGCAATATCGTCTTAAGCCAGTTCATGGGACTTTGCCCTTTCCTCGGGGTATCCCGTAAGATCAAGACGGCAGGAGGTATGGGCACGGCGGTTATTTTCGTCATTACCCTTGCGAGTGCGGTGGCTGGTGTGATCTATAAGTTCATTTTACAGCCGTTACACATTGAGTACTTAGAGACCATTGTATTCATTCTTGTCATTGCGGCGCTGGTACAGTTCGTGGAAATGTTCCTGAAAAAGGCAATGCCTTCTCTGTATCAGGCACTGGGCGTATATCTTCCTCTGATCACCACCAACTGTGCGGTCTTAGGTGTTGCTATTACCAATGTACAGAAGGAATACGGTATTTTAACCGGTATTGTGAACGGTTTCGCCACGGCACTTGGTTTTACCATTGCCATCGTGATCTTAGCGGGACTGCGTGAGAAGATGGAATACAATGAAGTTCCGGAATCCTTCAAGGGAATGCCTATGGTTCTGCTGACAGCAGGACTGATGGCAATTGCTTTCTGCGGATTCTCCGGTCTGATTTAGGAAGGGAGTAACTTAAAGATGAGTATAACAGGAATTCTGATTGCTGCGGCATGTGTCGGAATCGTCGGCATCTTTGTGGGACTGTTCCTCGGCGTGGCCGGTATTAAATTCAAAGTAGAAGTAGATGAGAAGGAGGAGGCGGTGCTTGCCGCCCTTCCCGGTAATAACTGCGGTGGCTGTGGATTTGCCGGATGTTCCGGACTGGCAGCTGCCATTGCAAAAGGAGAGGCTGCGGTCAATACCTGTCCGGTAGGAGGAGAAGAAGTCGGCAAAAAAATTGCTGCGATCATGGGAGTGGAGGCTGGAGCTTCCGAACGTAAGGTGGCGTATGTTCACTGCCAGGGAGACTGCGATCGGACGAAGACGGATTATGATTATTACGGCATCAAGGACTGCCGTATGATGAGCTTTGTCCCCGGTGGTGGCCCGAAGTCCTGCAACAGTGGCTGCCTGGGATATGGAACCTGTGTGCAGGTATGTCCGTTTGATGCCATTCATGTAGAGAACGGTGTGGCGGTAGTAGATAAGGAAAAATGTAAAGCCTGCGGAAAATGCGTGGAAGTATGTCCCAAGCATCTGATCAGTTTAAGACCATATTCCAATACCGTGCAGGTGGCATGTAGTTCCACAGACAAAGGTCCCGTTACCATGAAAGCCTGTACAACAGGCTGTGTGGGCTGCGGTATCTGTGTGAAGAACTGTCAGCATGATGCTGTGAAAGTAGAGAACTTCCATGCGGTCATTG
>ERZ1035032.1037-NODE-1037-length-18793-cov-8.709574_pt1 | contig 18793 bp, 16 predicted proteins | sample MGYA00520693_ERZ1035032 | MGnify/ENA primary metagenome ERZ1035032 (study PRJEB33766, sample SAMN09781740) | gut metagenome | biome: gut microbiome | host: Homo sapiens | place: Madagascar | study: EMG produced TPA metagenomics assembly of the PRJNA485056 data... | reverse complement strand
ATTTTATCTAATACTTTTATACAGCTGATTAAATAACCTAAGACTTTCTGCATAACAAATCCTTTGATTGCATAACTTGATAAATACACATTAACCTGATAATAGCCGATTTGTCAATCAACTATTATCAGGTTGTTAATATTATTATTTTCTACGGGCTTGTGGCGGCAATATGTAATTGCATTCTTCTATATTATTCGCAGATAGCCCTTTGGTAATCCCTATTGCATCATTTCTCAAATCTTTGAAGCTATCTTGAATAATTTCCGATTTAGTATAATTTTTATATTTCTCCCTCTCTTTATAAAGTTTTATGTATAAATCACGTATCTCTTTCAATATTCCAGCAGTCATTGTTGCATCTGCTGATAATGAACCATCAAAAGCACCGACACAACTTACATATTGATGTTTATTTACATCAGATATTGGAATTGGTTTCAATCTTTGAGCTTCAGCTTCTGCTTGTCCTAGAGAAGATAGGTTTTGATAGTTTTGTTTATTGTTTTGCGGGGATATAAGTCTTTCAACTCCATCAATGCTCCAGTTATATAACGTGTTGGCATTATTGCCTAAATTTTTGCTTTTTAAAATAGTATTAAGATTTTTTCCTATTTGATTTAGTGTATCTTTATTTTCCTGAGCGGTTGGTTGAGTTGCAGGCTGTGTGGATGGCTGAGGGACTGGTGGTGGGGTGTCGCCGTACAGTTCTCTATAATTGTATTCATCATTTTTATAGAGATAGTTTTGGATTTCATTAGCATACGGATTCGGCGTGTTTTCGGTTGGCACATCAATTTTTTTCATATCCGAAAAAGTGCTTGCTCCGCGCGGGTCCAAATAATACCATTCGCTTTCGCCGGGTTTGCGGTCTGTTCTGCGTATCGGGCGTTTGCCAAAAATAAGTTCTCTTGAAAATTCAGTCATATTTTTCCTCCTTTGTTTTATTTATTGAATTTTATGACTAAACTTTAACAGAAACAAAATGCTTTGAAAATCCGCTATAGCAGGCTAAAATCAGCTTTAGCCTGCAAAAGCTTTTTAAATTCCCGATTGTTTTGCTGTGCCAGCTGCCGCAGTTTATTTTTTTGATTTTGTTTGATATACGGAATTTCAATGTTTTGAGCTTTATTTTTCAAAAACCATTCCACAAAGCCATTGGCGGTTAACTTGCCGCCGCTATGCAGAACTCGCAAATATTTTTCTTGCTGTATTTTCTTAAAATATTCGCGGAACGGAGCATATTTTTTATCGCGTTCTTTGCTTTTTCTTCGCGCTTCGTTTTTTCTATCCGTTTGAATAACCGCTTCTAATAGCGTGGTGTGCATATCGCTCCACTCTTTACGGCTTTCCGCCAAAAGTTTTTTCGCCCACTCAATAATTTGCAGCTGTAAATCTTTGCTGTTGCGCAGAGCGTTTTGCTGCATAAATAACAAACTTAATTCTCCCAGCATTTTAGGCGGTATAATTTCTTCATCATCCATTTTTTATTCCTTATTATGTTATGAAAAATATATAGGTGTAAAAATAAAATAATGCAATAATATGAAGGCCTTGATTTTTGCTTATTTCAAAAACTTAAAAATATTGACAAAAAAGTATTTTCCGTTAGTATAAAAATACTGTTAAATTATTTGTTTTACTTTTAATTATTATGATTATGACTGACATTGGTGATTTTTATGAACCTGCATCTGCTCAAAGAACGGCTTGCCGCAAAGCGATTGTCAACCGCGTTGATGTTTTTGTATATGCTAAACGCACTGCCCGTTTTTGCGTCATAGAGTATTTGATTCCGGGTGAACACCCAGGTTCACGTAAACTGCATCGTCATTTGCGGTTGATTGAAGAAGATGAAGAGGAATATAAAGTTGCAACTCATCTTCATAAAGGCGATGAAATAAAGCTGAGCTTTGATGGTGAATTTGAAGAGTTCAGGCCTCAGCCGTTTTGCCGCCGTGTTTTAAATTATTTGTTTATACTAAGCCATCCGATAACCGATGGCAAAGAATAGAAAAAAATCTCCTGTTTTGATAAAAGCAGGAGATTTTTTGTCAGTACATCATCAGATTATATTTGAGATTGGTGTCTACTTCGTCAGGTCCGTTACGATAGTCACCCTGATATGACAAAGTGTAGCTGTATACCAAGAAACCGTAAGGATTTAAAATTCGGTCTTCCGGTTTTTTAAAACGCATATTTCCGTCATAGCCTACACGCAGGGTGGCGCGCCATACATCAACTTTAGGCTTGGGGTTGTTGCGTGTGATGTCGTATGTTTTGAACTGCACCATCCACATAGAACGCGAAACACGCTTTGTCCAATCAATTTCAATATAGCGCTGCAAGCCGATGCTTTTGAATTGCTCTTCAGCGGATTCGGCGTCTTTTTTTAAGAATTCTTCAAAAATTGTTTTGGTTGAATACCAGTATAAAATTGAGTTTTTGCTCCAGCGGTCTTTCAGCTCGGCATAGTCTTCGGTAATGGTATAGCGCAGAATCATATAATCACGGATATATTGCTCGGCAATCAAATCGGCGGCAAAATAGTATCGCTCGTCGCGCTCCAAAATTTCGAGTTGGCTGGTGTCTTTATTGATAACAAACAATCGTGGCTGCACGTGTTGTTCCGGCAAAATCAAATAGATGACACAAGAGATAATCATATTGAGGCAGATGCTTAAACACGTAACCATCACCAAAAAACGTGATGTCCACAGATAGCGCCGTTCCGGAAAGGCGTCAACGTGCACCCGTTCCGGAAAATATCCTAAAACGTCTGGAGATTCTTTTTCTTTGTACTTAAATAAAGTGCCTAAGATTGAAACCATAATGATTTTTACCTCAATTTTTTGTTTACTTACATAATATAAATAAAAGTGTAACAAAATGTTAATTTTTAGAGATTATTATCATAGCAGAATAATTGAAGTATACTTTAAGGATATAACCATGAAAAAACTGCTGTTTTTTATGCTGAGTTTTATAACAGTCGCCGGTTGTGCGGATAAAACAACACCTTCACATACCAACGGACCTGATGCGGCCTATTATTCCGATTGGGACAGGGCTGTGCGTTATGACGTTGATATGCAGAATATGTATGCCAACACGCCGTTGAAACTGGAAAAGCCCATTGATATGTATATGTCAATGGCTTTGGCACTGAAATATAATTATACCGGACGTATGATTCGCTATCAGGAAAGCTTGTTAAAAGCCGGAAAATCGGCTTATTCTCAGCTGCCCGAAATTGCCTCTAATGCCGGTTACGTCAATACGAACAATAATGAACATACCAGTCCTGACCTGAAAGTCGCTTGGAATGTTTTGGATATTTCCACGCTTTATTATATGAACACGGCGCCGGAATTTAGGCAAAATGTTGCCGTGGAGCAAAGCCGCAAAGTTATTCAGAATATTTTGCAGGAAGCTCGGGTTTTATATTGGAAGGCTCTGACGGCTCAACGGCTGATTCCGGTTATTGATGATACTATTGAGCACATTACTTTGGATGTTGACGAGATGAACGCCAAAGCCAAAGAATTGGCTCAGCAGGGCAAAAATCCGGCAACCGAAGAGCTGGTAAAAAAGCGTAAATATATGGAAGCAGTCAAAAAGCTTTCTTCTTTGAAGCGCGATATGGAAACAGCTCATGAGCGTCTGGCTTCTTTAATGGGCTTGCATCCGGCGACTCAATTTACGCTGGTTGGCAAGGAATACGGCAACTTTGCGCTGCCGGAAATTAAATCTAATCTTTCTCGTTTGGAATGGCTGGCTTTGACTAATCGTCCGGAACTTAAAGTACATGATTTGCTGACCGCCGGCGATGATTTGGAATTGATTATTTCTAACTTCCGCGATGACAACGGCAGCGGCTATAAAAACAATCCGGACGCGTATAATCAAAAGTGGTGCAATGCTGCTAAAGAAGTTTCAATGCAGGTTTATGAAGATTCTCGCAGCACTGTTAATCAGCAGACAATGACAGCTTTGCGCCGCCAGCGTATGACTTCATTGATTTTGAACCAGGTGTATATCGCTTGGGCGCGCTATACTTCGGCAACCGAAGACTATCAGATTGCATATGAAATTGCCGGCACATCGGAAAATATTGCTGAAGATGTAACTTCTGCCAACGGCAGTCAGGCCGAAAAGAGCCAGCTTGAAGCCGCCCGCGCTATTGCAGATGAAACTAAAGCCTCGTTGGCTTATGTTGATTTGCAGGATGCTTTGGCAACTCTGTATGCAACAATCGGTTTGGATGCTGTTCCGTACTATATGTTAAATGAGTCGCCGTCCAAGATTGCAATAGCTTTGCGTGATAATTTGGATAAATGGCGCAAGGGCGAATTTATACCGGATAACCGTCCGTATCTGATGGATATTCCGAGCCGCCGTCCGCCGGTTAATTTGTCTTCTGAAAAATTGCTGCCGGATGTAACTTATGAAACAGGCGAGCATATCAAAATCTCTATTCCGGATTCGGCATTTGAAAAAATGGGCTGGAAACCGGGGACATTTACCACCAAAGCCGGTATGATAGACGATTCTCCGCTGCCGAAATGGCTGAAATATAATCCGACGGCCAAGGTGTTTACCGGTATGGCAATGCCACAGGACGGCGGTGTATATCCAATCAAAATTTATGCACTTGATAAAAACAACAACATTGCTTATTTGACCTTTAAGTTGACGATTATTGAGGTATATGTGCCGTCAATCAACGTTCGCGGGCTGAATAAGTCTCGTAAGGCAACAGTAATGAAGCGCTGCCACGGGAACCAATGCACCGATGAAACATTGGACGATGTTCAGGTGTTTGCTCCGGTCAGATAATTTTTGAGGATACGCGATTCGAGCCTATCTGCAAAAGGTAGGCTCTTTTGCTGTTTAAATGAAAATTTTTGCGGTTAAGAAAAATCATTATCCGACTCCTTTTTATAAGAATGATATTGTAAAAACTTAATCTTTTAGTATTTTAAAATACACTTAATCAAATTGTTATATGCAACATACTGATTCAGTGTGTAAGAAATATATACCTTGCTGTTAATAAAAATTAACAAGGTTATATACATACCAAAAAAATTTTTTAGACGTAAATTTAAACAGTTATGGGAATATTAAAAAAATGTAACATTATTTTCCTTGTCGGAGCAGGGTTTAATTTTTTAGTATGTATCTCAGATAATCAAAAGTACTTCAGTGTTAAATAAAAAAGTTGGGTATACTATATATTGTTTGTTTACATTTTATTCATACTATATGTAGTATAACAGCAAACAATATTTAACAATGCCATAGGGAGAATTTTATAATGGGTACAGAGCAAAATACCAAAATAAACAAAATCGACACTAAATTTGAAAGCATTACCAAACGTGATGGCACTTTGGCTCCGTTTGATGAAAACAAGATTTATAATGCTATATTGAAAGCCGGAACTTCTACCGGAGAATTTGATGAATCTGACGCTTGGCTTTTGACTGCGCAGGTAATGAAAGTTATCAATCATAAATTTACCGAGTCTCTGCCGTCTATTGAACAGATTCAGGATATTGTTGAGCAAGTGTTGATTTCTGCAAACTATTTTGCTACCGCTAAGGCCTATATTCTGTACCGCGACAAACGCAACCGCATGCGTTCTGATCACAAAGTTATGGTTGATGTTGAAAGCTCAATCAATGAATATCTGGAAAAATTGGACTGGCGCGTCAATGCCAATGCCAATCAAGGGTATTCTAACGGCGGTTTGATTTTGAATGTTTCCGGTAAAGTAACAGCTAACTATTGGCTGAGCCATGTTTATCCGGCAGAAGTCGGTGAAGCTCACCGCAACGGTGATATCCACATTCATGATTTGGATATGTTGGCTGCATATTGTGCCGGCTGGTCTTTGAAAAACTTATTAAAAGAAGGTTTTAACGGTGTAAAGGGCAAAGCCGAGGCTAATCCGCCTAAACACTTGACATCAGCCGTCGGACAGATGGTCAACTTTATGGGTACTTTGCAAAACGAATGGGCAGGCGCACAAGCTTTTTCTTCGGTTGATACCTATTTAGCTCCATATATTAAAAAAGATAATCTGACTTATGATCAGGTAAAACAGTCTATCCAAGAATTAGTTTATAATTTAAATGTTCCATCACGCTGGGGTTCACAGACTCCGTTTACAAACTTTACTTTTGATTGGGTATGCCCGGAAGATTTACGCAATCAGCATCCTTATATCGGCGGCCATATTGCCGGTCATGATGAAAACTATATGCCTATTATTGAAGGACAGGAAGAAATGCCTTTCACTTATGGTGATTGCCAAAAAGAAATGGATATGATTAACCGCGCCTATATTGAAGTTATGATGGCCGGCGATGTGCTGGAACGTCCATTTACTTTCCCGATTCCGACTTATAATATGACACCTGATTTTCCGTGGGATGATGAAAAATCTCAGTTGTTGTTTGAAATGACTGCCAAATACGGTATGCCTTATTTCCAAAACTTTATTAACTCTGTATTGAAACCGGGACAAATCCGCTCTATGTGCTGCCGTTTGCAGTTAGATTTGCGCGAACTGCTGGCTAAAGGCAACGGCTTGTTCGGTTCGGCAGAGCAGACCGGCTCTATCGGTGTGGTAACTTTCAACTGCGCTCGCTTGGGCTATATGTTCAAAGGCAATGAACAGGCTTTGTTCGCCCGCGTTGACGAATTGATGAACATTGCCCGCACTTCTCTGGAAATTAAGAGAAAAGTCATTCAGCGTCTGATTGACAATGGTTTGTATCCATATACCAAACGTTATTTGGGAACTTTGCGCAACCACTTCTCAACAATAGGTGTAAATGGTATCAATGAAATGATTCGCAATTTTACCAATGACGAACACAATGTTGCCGATGAATGGGGCAAGGCATTTGCTGAAAAATTCTTGGACTATATCCGCAGCTGTCTGGTAAAAATTCAAGAAGAAACAGGCCATATGTACAATTTGGAAGCTACTCCGGCTGAAAGTGCTACCTATCGTTTTGCCCGCGAGGATAAAAAACGCTTTCCGGGAATTATTCAGGCCGGCACCAAAGAAGATCCGTATTACACAAACTCTTCGCAATTACCGGTTGGTTATACTGATGACCCGTTTGAGGCTTTGGATTTGCAGGCTGCTTTGCAATCTAAATATACCGGCGGCACCGTATTGCATCTTTATATGAGTCAGCGTATATCTTCGGCTAAGGTTTGCGGCGAACTGATTAAAAAAGTTTTGACCAATTATCGTCTGCCGTACATCACAATTACTCCGACTTTCTCAATTTGCCCGAAACACGGCTACTTGGCCGGCGAGCATAAATTCTGTCCGATTTGTGATGAAGAAAAGAAAGCCGCAAAATTGAAAAAATTAAAAGCCAGCAATGCTGCCTAACTTTATGAAAAAATTTATTTAAGGAGATAAAACTATGGAAAATACTATTAAAATTGAAGATATCAAATTAAGCGATGAAGAAAGACAGCCTTGTGAAATCTGGACCAGAGTTATGGGCTATCATCGTCCGGTTTCAGAGTTCAATAAAGGTAAAAAATCCGAATACTATTCTCGTAAATGCTTCTGCGAAGAAAAAGCGGTAATGTATTTGGATAACGACTGCGGCTGTGCTTTGGCGGCAGAATAAAAAGCAGACGCTAATGTCTTCTGATTTATTAAGAATCGGCGATATTGAAAAATTCAGTATCGTCGATTTTCCGACTAAGATAGCCGCTGTTGTTTTTATGCAGGGTTGTCCGTGGCGCTGCCCGTTTTGCTATAATTCTTCTTTGCAAAATCCGAACAGCAGCGATAATACAGGCTGGGATAAACTTATAAATTTGTTAGAACATCGCAAAGGCATTTTGGACGCTGTTGTTTTTAGCGGCGGTGAACCGTTAATGCAGAGCAACCTGCCGCAAGCTATGGATGAAGTTAAAGCTATGGGATTTATAATAGGTTTGCACACGGGCGGCTATAATCCCGAAGCGTTGAAAAAAGTTATAAACAAAGTTGCGTGGGTGGGTATGGATATAAAAGTTCCGCTTGACACGCAAGGATACACTAAAGTTACAGGTTGTCCAACACCTATCGCCAATATCAAAGAAAGCCTGCAGATTTTGCTGGACAGCGGCGTACACTTTGAATGTCGCACCACCTGTGATCCGCGTATTTTGAATATTGCAGATATCTATGAAATTGCAGATGAACTTTCGTTTTTAGGCGTGCAGGAGTACTATTTGCAAAAGTATCGTCCGATACCGGAAGATAAAGTCACCAAGGAAGCTGATTGTGATAAATTTTTTAATGATGTAGAATTGCTGAATTATCTCAGTACCAAGTTTAAGACTTTTGATGTCAGAAAATAGAGGAGGCGCTGCAGCCTCTTTTTTTATATGAGCTGAATTATAAATAACTTTACATTTTAAGACAATTTTGTTAAAACTGTCAGCAGACAGGCAATAGTCTGTCCGGGGTGTGACAACCTCTTTAAGACACGTCGAAAAAAGACGTTAAATACCTTCTGATCTGTAGATCGGAAGGTAGCAAAATACGCTATATGCTAATATGCTACACTATGCTTGTCTTAAATAGTTGTCAACTTCCGGTCGCTTTTTCAGCGGCTTTTTTTATTGCTGTTTAACAAGAGAAGAAAGGAAGTCACAATGAAACATAGCCAATTAGGTCGCTCTATGATAGAAATGCTGGGTGTGTTGGCAATTATTGCTGTTCTATCCGTTGGCGGAATTGCCGGATATTCTAAAGCCATGATGAAATGGAAAATAAACAAAATGATAGAAGATTATACCATGCTGATGACCGGTTTAATGGAATATCAGGAAAGTTTGTTTAAAACATATACGGGAGATTATGAAAATAGAGGCTTAGCACAATTTATTATGGATGCAAAGCTGGTGCCGGAAACTTGGAAATTAGTAAATCAGCAGTTTATAGCAGATTCTTTGGGCAATAAAATCAACACTTATGTTGATACAGCTGAAACCGGTACTAAATTTACCTCAGATATATACATTGTACCAAGTGGAATAAATAAAGATTCGGAATATGCCTATGAACTATGTATGGCTTTAGCAAAAGATGTTGTTTATCCGCTAGCTGCAAATATGGATTATGCCGCATTATTTATTAACAATGACGCAATAACGAATAGCGGTAATTTTATGGTTTATACAAAAAGCTGTTATAATTCTAATTTTGACAGGGTGAAATGTCTGTCGGAAATGACGCTGTCGGAAATTAGTACAATCTGTAAATCATGTATAAAAAAAGATTCCTGTTACTTTGGAATGAGTTGGAGATAATTTTTTTAACTTAGTCAATTCTACCGCGGTTTTACGATGTTGCTTTTATATCGCCTTAACAGCGGCCTAAATGAACTAAACTCGCAAAATCCTCCCAAAAGATCAAGAGCGCTGCTCTATCGGCATAAAATTGAATATAACATAACCCCCAAAGCAAAACACCTCGTTCCTAAAACGAGGTGTTTTTGTCAGAATTAGAAAACTTAAATATCCAAATTTTGTACTTTTAGAGCGTTTTCTTGAATAAACTCTTTACGTGGCTCAACCACATCGCCCATCAAAGTAGAAAATGCTTCATCGGCTTCTTCAATGCTGTCAATTTTAACTTGCAGCAAAGAACGAGCTTCCGGATCCAGGGTTGTTTCCCACAGCTGTTCCGGATTCATCTCTCCCAAACCTTTATAGCGTTGGATAGAAATACCTTTTTTACCGGCGGCTGTAACGGCGTTCATCAAACTAACCGGACCGTCGACGCGCTTTTCGCCCAAAGCCTTTGTGGTCAGCTTAGAAGATTGGGCAAAGTTTTCGGTTAAAAACTCGTGCATATCGTTCAAGACTTTACCTTCCGGACTTTCTAAAATATTCGCGCCGATAACGTGTTCTTCTTTCACACCGCGTAGAACGCGATAGAACACCACGCTGCCTTCTTCGTTAAGTTCGGCTTTCCAACCGCGGTCATATTCGGCTTCCAGAGTATCCAAACGCTGCGCCATTTTATCCAATTCGGCTTGCAATGCGGCTTTGTCTTTCAAAATTTCCGGATTAAACAAACCGCGGATAGCCATTTGTTCTACAATTTTTTCCGGAGCTTTCAGGGTTAAGGCTTTAATCATACTGTTGGCGCGTTTTGTGCTTTCTACAAAAGCAATCAGATCTTGACCAATCAGGCGTTCGCCGTTGGCTGTTTCCAACGAACCGTCATCACAGCCGCCGTGAATAAGGTAATCTTCCATTTCGCGGTCGTCTTTGATATAGATTATAGAGTTACCGCGTTTAGCTTTATAAAGAGGCGGTTGAGCAATATAAATGTAGCCTCGGCGGATAAGCTCCGGCATTTGACGATAGAAGAAGGTCAGCAACAAAGTTCTGATGTGCGCGCCGTCGACATCGGCATCGGTCATGATAATGATTTTGTGATAGCGGCATTTATCGGCATCAAAGTCATCGCGGCCGATACCAGTACCAAACGCGGTAATCATCATACCTATTTCCGCTGAACTAAGCATGCGGTCAAAACGAGCGCGTTCCACATTCAAAATTTTACCGCGTAGCGGCATAATGGCTTGATTTTTACGGTCACGTCCCTGTTTTGCAGAACCGCCGGCCGAATCTCCCTCCACAATGAACACTTCGGAAAGAGCCGGATCTTTTTCTGAGCAATCTGCCAGTTTACCAGGGAGTGAGGCGATGTCTAAAACACCCTTACGGCGGGTTAATTCGCGAGCCTTGCGAGCGGCCTCACGAGCGGACGCAGCCTCCACAATTTTACCGACAATAATTTTAGCCTCGGCCGGATGTTCGTCTAACCATTCCTTGAGTTTGTCACCAACGGTGTTTTCCACCACCGGACGAACCTCAGAAGAAACCAGTTTATCTTTGGTTTGTGAAGAAAACTTAGGGTCCGGAGCTTTAACTGACAAAACGCAGGTCAAACCTTCGCGCATATCTTCACCGGTGATAATGTTCTTATCTTTTTTCAGCAAGCCGTTTTCCATAATGTAGTTGTTGATGGTGCGGGTAAGCGCGCCGCGGAAACCGGCCAAGTGCGTGCCGCCGTCCTTTTGCGGAATATTGTTGGTAAAGCAAAGCATTGTTTCGTTATAAGCGTTAGTCCATTGCAAAGCTGCGTCAACCACAATACCGTTGTTTTCGCCGCTTACTGCGATAATGTTTTCGTGCAGCGGCGCTTTTGATTTATTTAAGTGGCTGACAAACGCCGACAAACCACCCTCATAGTGAAAATCCAATTCTTTCGGTTCGGCGCCGCGGTTGTCTATCAAACGCAGATATACGCCGGAGTTTAAGAAAGCTTTTTCACGAATAGAACGTTCCAAGGTTTCAAAATTAAATTCAACTTGTGTAAATGTTTTTGGTGATGGCAAAAATGTTACTTCCGTACCGTGGCGATTCGGAGCGTCAGCCACAACGTGAACATGCTCTACCACATTGCCGTCGGCAAAGCTGGCTTCGTATTCTTTATCGTTACGCCAAATTCGCAGTTTCAACCAAGTAGACAGGGCGTTTACTACCGAAACACCCACGCCGTGCAAACCGCCGGAAACCTTGTAGGAGTTATTGTCAAACTTACCGCCTGAGTGCAGTTCGGTCATAATAACTTCGGCAGCGGAAATTCCTTCTTCTTTGTGCGTATCAACAGGCATGCCGCGGCCGTTATCGCGGATAGTGGCTGAACCGTCAGGGTTAAGAATAACTAAAGTTTTATCGCAGTAACCGGCTAAAGCTTCATCAATAGCGTTATCAAGCACTTCATAAATCATGTGGTGCAGGCCGGAGCCGTCGTCAGTATCGCCGATGTACATCCCTGGACGTTTGCGAACGGCATCCAAACCGCGCAAAACCTTGATGGAGTCGGCATTATATTCTTGTTCACTTTTCAGGTATTCTTCTTCTGTTAATTCAGTCATTGAAAATCCTCTTCAAATCTAATTTTTCACATAGTAGAAATATAGCGCAAACCGCTAAAATTACCAAGCAGAAAATGCAAGTTATAAGCAGAAAACGTCTAAAAAATACGCTTGATTTTTAGGTAAAAAAGACTAAAATAAAAATGTAAATTGTATAATTTAATATTCATTATTCTGCGCGTATGAAAAATTTTATTATTTTAGTTTTTGTGATAATCGGAACCGTGCTTTTAGCTGGTTTGGAATACATTTGCGGCTGTCCGTTTGAGTGGCCGTGGGGAGAGTTTATCGGCGGTGTTTTGCTGTGGATAATCGGTTTGGTGTGGAGCTATCGCTTACATTGCAACCGCAAAAATCTCTTGATGGCAGCGTTGGGCGGAGCGGTTTTGATTGTCTCAGTTATGGTTGCGTCAAATGCGGTGTATTTGTGGAAAATGCTGTTTGATGCATATCCTGACATGACAGACGGATTTTTTATCAGTCTGACTTTTATAATGGCTGCGTATGTTCCGTTTGTTTATATTGGTACAATCTGGCTGTATTTGTATTATTTCTGCGATTTACGGGAAGTTTTTATGCAAATAAAGCGAGATGAGTGACAAACAAAAAATCTCTTGTTTCAAAACAGGAGATTTTTTGTTTGTCCTCAGCCGGATAATTTGCTTGCTTTTACATATCAAATAATTTTATAATTATTTTGCATTTAGAGATAAGTGCATGGTATCAAACCGCCTTTTATCATCAGCCGTTATACATAAGCGACTTAAATTTTATATACGGTTTTGAATGTTTGCCGCTTTTTTTACAGCTGGTTTTGTTTTATGTAACAATTTACGGAGTTGGAAATATGTATAAGAATTTGAAAAATGGTCAGGGATTTCTTTTTTTATCCTCCGCGCGCAATGTCATGCTTTGGTGTGTACAAAGAGGTTTGTTTGGAGAATTCAAAAATATAATATCCTTATTATTAAAACGGATACACAATCTTGGACATTCGGCGAATTTGTTTCGCTCTAAGCTATGTGTGACAGGTAGTGATGTTGGCCGCAGCATGATAGAAATGTTAGGTGTTCTGGCAATCATTGGAGTTTTAAGTGTCGGCGGAATTGCCGGTTATTCTCAGGCAATGACAAAATATAAAGTAAACCGAACCATTGATGAATATATGCATCTTTTCAGAGGTCTGATAGAATATGAAGATTCTTTAAAGAAACTTCCAGGTGCGGAAATTGATGGAGCCGGTCCGGGGCTTGCCGATTTTATATTGGCAGCTAATTTGGTACCGGAAACTTGGAAAAAGAAAAGCGGCGATTATTATCTGATAGACAGCAACGGTTTTAAGGTGCGTACACTATTAAGTAATAACAGATATTTAATGGAATTGTACTTAGAAGTATATCAAAAAGACGGCTACGCGACACGTTCTTTTTCCGGCCAGCTCTGCACGGCAATGTTTAGAGATGTGTTTAAACCGTTGCAAGATACAATGTTTAATGCTTGGGTGCGTGCTTCCAAGGGTACGGCTATTAAATATTACGGTGAAAAATTTTGCCATAAAAGCGGAAGAAAATGCCTGAGTTCATTAACTTTGTCCGATATTAACGCTGCCTGCGATGGCTGCAAAGGCTCGGCAGGCTGCTACATAAATATGGAGTTTTAGAAATTAACAATAATGTGACCAGCTTCGGTTTTATCTTTATATGAATTGAAGATTTGCTTTATTGCGGCAAGCTGCAAATTTTTTAAGCAGGTAGACATCTAAACTGAAGAGAGCTTTCCGGAAATGAAAAGCTCTCTTCAGTTTGATTCGTTTTATCAGCGCATTGCTTGATTTTGGCGCTGCTTCTGCAGTCCGACTTTTTCTGCGTCGGATTTTCCGGCAAAATCTTTTTCTTTGGTTGCCAACTTATCTTCAACCTGTTTATTTTGCTTGCGAATTTGTGCTTTTTCGGCTTTTTCTGCATTTTGCGGAATAGTCTGTACAGCGGTTTTATCCGGTACGCCGACTAACTTTTTAACTGCTTCTTTTTTCTGGGTTTCTTTTTCTTGAATACGCTCGCGTGCTTGTTCAATAAAATTATTGCGTTGGGTTAAATCTTCCAGTTCATTTGTGTTTTGTCGCCCTTGAGAAATTAAGCGCGATGAATGATTATAAGCGGCATTGTTATATTCTTGCTTAGTTGTTTCTGTTTTTTTCAGTGCTTGATTATACGCATCTGGCGATAAAATTTCTCCAGCATATTCTTTTTTTAGATAAGGTACTACAGAATCCATTCTCTGATTAAATTCTGTTATTTTATTAGCTAGTTTTTCACGGCGTTCTTTTTCTTCTTTACGACCAAACATTATTGGCAAAGAGCCTTCTTGCGGCATTTGCAATATTGAATTTTTACCTTCTAATCTTTCGGCTATAACTTTTTCTACCGCTTCTTTTGATAAAATCTGTTCGGCGTCTTTGCCTTCTTTCATAAGGCGTTTAATGCTGTCATAACAATCTTGCAGCGAAAATATAGCTTTGGCGTTATTTTCTTCTGCCGCAAAAATATTGTACTTAGCGGTAGCAGTTTGTTTTAGTTGTTCAATTTCTTCTTTATCTTTTTGCAGATAATCAATTTTCGGTGTAATTTTTTCTTGCTCAGCATTTAGATTCTCTACCAGCTTTTTGTTTTCTTTAGTCGTACGGTTACGTTCGCCCAGGGAAGCAATGCTAAAATTATATGCACCGGCAACATTTTGTTCGGCTAATCTGATTTTTACTTTTTCCGGTAAAGACTGTTCAATCAGGCTCTTATTTTTTTGCGCAAATTCCTGCGGCAGCATGGCCAGATATTTGCCGTCATCGTGTTTTAAAACATCAGCCAAGGCTGCTTTGTCCAAACGTTCGGCACGGCCTTCTTCAATATCTTTGCGGGCGGTTTCCAAATATAAGCCGGCCATGCATTTAGGGTTGCGTGCAATATTTTCTGCAACATTGATTTTTTTACAAACTTCTAAATAGCGTTCATTCAAACCTCTTTCCTCACCATAGCGAGTGCGGTCGTATTTGTCTTGTTTGTTAATCAGATTTAAAACTGCTTTTTTGAACTTGTGATACCCCTTCGGCAAAATGTTGACATTTTTCTCGGCTTGGGTTTTGGCACCTTTAGTATCTTTATATTGTTGAGCCGGAGCATACTTTGTTGCAAGCCTTTTCAGCATTTCTTCATTCAGATATTCAGGTTTCAATGCTTCTAAATTTTTTAGAACATAACGATATTCATTGTTTATAATTGCTTTTGAAATTACTTCACGGTTTTCATTAGATGTCTTTAAATTTATCATTGAACCATTTTGAATCAGGCCTTTGACGCACATAGAAGAAATGCTTGTTTTAGGATCACTTCCGTCATAACGTCCTTTGCTATAAGCCGGAGCGGCCAGATTCAATAATTCTTCAGCATACTTTTTGTTTTCGCCGGAAATTTTGCTGAAATCATCAGTTTTTCCGGAGTAATAGGTGATATTGCTGATACCTGCTTCAATAGAAGCTAAGAAAAAAGCTAAGTTTTCGGCAGCCGGACGCTTGTTTATCATATCCAAAACATTATCAAACGCTCTTCCGCCCACAGAATTTCCCATGGCTCTCCAGCTTTTGGCGACAACCTGACGGTTTTTCTTGGCTAAATCAATATATTCATTCAATCTGTCGTCTTCCAGATTGCGGGCGACATCTCTATAAACCATCATCGCTGCAGCCACTGCTTGTTTTGCGTCCAAATAAGGAGATACGGCAAGGTCGGCCAAAGAAACGTCATTAGAATTAACCAGATGAGAAACATCCGGATTTTTATCCGTCTGAATCCATTTTTTATAGTCTTCAATATTTTCGGCTGTAACTTCTCTGATTTCATTGCCGCTGGCATCAACAAACAACCCCATAATCTATGCTCCTTTGAATATTTTATAATAAAACTAAAAATATTTTAGCAATAATTTGGTTCGATTTCAAGAAAATTTGACAAAAAATATGATTTTTACTTTTAAATAATTGTTTGTTTTTTAGCTATTGCTAAATGTTTTTCATTTGACTATAATAGGGTTTGTAAAATTTATTATTTAGTAATTATTAAATTCTTTAAAGATGAAGAAGCTTAAATTTATTGTTGTTCTGACGTTAGGTCTGGTTTTTGCTGCTCTGGCTTATGTTTATCCTAGCCAAAGCACTATTCAGCGTAATCGCATTGAAAACACTTCGTTGTTTTGGGTTTCTAAACAAGAAAATCAAAACGGTAAGCCGGTCAAACTATATCGTTTAATGGCTGGTGACGATGTGGTGCTGGTTGATTGGGTGCAAGATAATTTAGACAATCCGTTTTGCAATTGCCGCGGTCTGGTTTTTGTGGGCAAACGGCGAGGGCAAATGGAATTGTTTGATTGTCGATTTGGCGAGCCGGTTCAGGTTTTGAGTGCTGAATATTTGGCTAAAAACGGCTATGTCCTAGATGAATTGCGTCCGCGCTACGATGATGACAACTTAGTTGTAATCAACTTGCACAAAAAAGGCGTTGACGGGTTTATGGGCAAACGAACTTTGATCTACAATCTGAAAGCAGAAAAACTGTCATCTTTTATCAACTGAGATATGGCTCCGATTATTTAACGGTCGGAGCCATATTTATCATCTATCTGCCATAATTGAGGCGGTTTAGATTTTGCAAGGTGATGGTCCGAGCTAAATCATGCTCAAAATACTTGTTTCCTGCTTCTATACAATCATCGCAAATAGGCGCTAAATCATTTTGTTTCATAGCCAAACGCATTTGCGTCACATCTCTAAAGTCGCCATTGGCACGTTGCTGCATAATGCAGGATTCATCAAGACAATGAGTGCCAAGATTTTCTTCCGAATTTCTGCGATTAGAAGGCGTAAGCCCGATAACGTGACCAAATTCGTGCATCAAAACAGTTTTGAATTCTTCTTGTTTCAGATATCCGTTTTCATCTAAAAAACGCGCTGTTGACACAACGCAAAAATCGTTTTCGCTACCTATACCCAAAGCATAGTTGAGCAAGGTGTTGTCGCTTTGTCGGGCGTATAAATCGTGTTTTACCAACAAAATTGAAAGCTGAGGAATTTTTTGGCGATACGGGTCATTTGCTAAATCGTTCATTAGTGTGTTCAGGCAAATTTGTCCGCGTTCATACCGGTTATCTAATTTGGCTTGCAGTTTAGCTCGTTCAATATACCATCTGACGCTTTCATATGGTTCTAAAAAAGTTTGTCCGTTACGAATGGCCAGCGCATTATCGCTTTGCCAATTTTTCAAATTACTTACCGGATACATTTTTTCATATTTAGGAAAACAAGCCATCATTTCTGAAACCCCTTGAACTGCCAAAGGTGTAACAGCTTCAAGACCATTTTCACAAGTTATGTAAATATCGCGTACTTTCAAAACAATCTTCTTTCGTAAAGTTCTCTTGATAATTGTAGCAAAAATATTTTGTCAAAGCAAATGCTTTGTGAAAAATGTTTTGTGTTCTTGCCTTTTAAGAAGATGAGTGTTAAAAAGGAGCAAATGTAAAAAATGGAGAAAAAAATGAAACGAATTATTTTAACCGGCGACCGTCCGACCGGTCGGTTGCATGTCGGACACTACGTTGGTTCTTTGAATGAGCGCGTAAAACTGCAAAATTCAGGAGAATATGATGAAATCAATATTATGATTGCCGATGCGCAGGCCTTGACCGACAATGCCGAACACCCGGAAAAAGTCCGCCAGAATATTTTACAGGTGGCTTTGGATTATTTGGCTTGCGGTATCAATCCGGAAAAGTCGACTATATTTATTCAGTCAATGGTGCCGCAGCTGACAGAATTGTCTTTCTATTATCAAAATTTGGTAACGGTATCTCGTTTGCAGCGCAACCCGACAGTTAAAACCGAAATTCAAATGAGAAATTTTGCAACCAGCATACCTGTCGGCTTTTTCTGCTACCCGATTAGTCAGGCCGCCGATATCACTGCGTTTAGAGCCACTGACGTTCCGGCCGGTGAAGATCAGGAACCGATGTTGGAACAATGCCGTGAGATTGTGAATAAGTTTAACAGCGTTTACGGCGAAACTTTAGTGGAACCAAAAATTGTGCTGCCGTCAAACAAAGCATGCCTGCGTTTGCCGGGGATAGACGGCAAGGCTAAAATGAGCAAATCTTTGGGTAACTGTATTTATTTGTCAGATGAAGCCGAAGATATCCGCAAAAAAGTTATGTCAATGTTTACAGATCCTAATCATTTGCGGGTAGAAGACCCAGGGCAGGTAGAGGGTAATCCGGTATTTATATATTTGGATGCTTTCAGCAAGCCGGAGCATTTTGCCGAATTTTTACCGGAATACCAAAATCTTGAGGAACTGAAAGCTCATTATAAACGCGGTGGCTTGGGCGATGTTAAGGTTAAAAAATTTTTGAATAATGTGATGCAAGCTGAGCTTGAACCGATTCGCACCCGTCGTAAAGTTTGGGAACAAAAGCTGCCGGAAGTTTTAGAAATTTTGAAACAAGGCAGCGCAGTTGCCGAATCTAAAGCGTCCGCAACATTGTCTGATGTCCGCAAGGCGATGAAAATAAACTATTTTGACGGTGAAAATCTGTTTTAAAAACTTATAAAAATTTAATAAAAATGCCGTGTCTTTAAAAAACACGGTTTTTTTATAAAAAAATTGACAGAAAAATGTTGACAAAATAAAAAATATTTGCTAAAGATGCATTCAGTAAATGAATAATTGTGTGCCATTTTTTTAATTTAAATTATTTTGTACGATAGT
>ERZ1035032.1032-NODE-1032-length-18835-cov-6.724494_pt1 | contig 18835 bp, 18 predicted proteins | sample MGYA00520693_ERZ1035032 | MGnify/ENA primary metagenome ERZ1035032 (study PRJEB33766, sample SAMN09781740) | gut metagenome | biome: gut microbiome | host: Homo sapiens | place: Madagascar | study: EMG produced TPA metagenomics assembly of the PRJNA485056 data... | reverse complement strand
GTAAAAACAAAAAATCACAATATAAACATGAAATACTACGTAGCAAACTTTGATATAGAATGTGCTGATGAGCTGCTTCAGCCAGCACGAGAGTTGTTATCGGCTGCCGCATGTGAGGCAGGATTCGAGGCTTTTGAGGATACTGATAATGGTATTGCAGGATATGTGCAACGTCCGCTTTACGACAAAGAAGCCCTTGACGCAGCCATAGCCGACTATATGCCAGAGGGCACACAAGTTACATATAATATAGAAGAAGTGCCCGACCAAGACTGGAACCAAGGTTGGGAAGACCAGGGATTTGAGCCAATAGGTGTGTCGGACCATCTGGTAATATATGATGCCAAGCATACAGACATGTCGATGTTTGCTGGTGATGACGGTGTAATGCGCATCTTTATAGAGGCTCGCAACGCCTTTGGTACAGGCACACACCAGACTACAAGGATGATATTGCGTCGTTTGCTTGGAATGGATTTGACGGGCAAGTCGGTGCTTGATTGTGGTTGTGGAACTGGAATATTGGGTATAGTAGCATTGCGATTGGGAGCCAACCGTGTGTTGGGATATGACATAGACGAATGGAGCTCGGAGAATGCCAAGCACAATGCCGCTCTAAACGGTGTTGACAATTTAGATGTATTGCTTGGCGACGCTTCGGTTCTTGACGGTGTGAAGGAAGAGTTTGATGTTGTGATAGCCAATATCAACCGCAACATCCTACTAAACGATATGACAGCATTCAGAAGTCATCTTAAGACAGGAGGAAGATTGATACTCAGCGGATTCTACGAAACGGATGTGCCAATGTTGGAACAAGCAGCCCAGAGTAATGGTTTGACTATTATAGACGTGGTGACAGACGGAGAATGGGCTTGCGCTATGTTTGAATGTAAATAATAATTGGCAGGATGACTATAATATTAAGACAATGTGCAGTGGCAGTGGCTGTGATGTTGTCGGGTGCTGTTTATGGACAGACGGCAATAGATGCCACAGCGGTCAATAACTATAAGCGCTATCATGGCGACGGAATAGACAATGTATTGCAATATGTGCCAACAGTAGCTGTGTTCGGACTGAAGATGTGTGGCGTAAAGACAGAGACATCGTGGAAGAAAAGACTGACGGTGTCGGTGGCATCGTTTGCGGTAAACGCAGGCGTGACATATGTTCTGAAGCGTAGTATACACGAAAAACGTCCAGACGGAACAGACAATCGATCGTTCCCATCGGGACATACATCAATAGCCTTTTGCGGAGCCACATCGCTTATGCATGAATATTATAAGGTGTCACCTTGGATAGGTGTGGCTGGTTATGCGGTGGCAACAACTGTAGCAGTAGACCGTGTGCGCCGCAACAGACATCGTTGGGGCGATGTTGTAGCAGGTGCGGCTATAGGTTGCCTATCTGCCGAGGCTGGATATCTTATAGGCAACACGATTCTTGGTAAGGACAAGAAAAATGACGACTTAAGTTTGGCGGTGTCGCCAGTTGGTTTTGAGCTAACGCTAAAACTTTAGAGAAGATTTAGTTGCCTATTGTCAGCTTCTTCATGTCGTAGAACGACCCATTGTAGATGTTGAAGTCGACATAACCCTTAATACCTGGTAGTCTGCCAACATCGGTATGCTGCCAGAACTTCCATGGGCCCTTGTATTCCACCTTGTCAACATAGTAGTGGGCTATCCAGTAAGGATAGTCGTCAAATACTGGAGCATTGAGATACTTCTCTTTAAATTTATAATATGTGTATATAATAGGCTTGACATGATAGCGATCCTCTACAATGTGAAGCCAAGTAAGGATATCGCGTTGAAAATCCTCGACAGAAGTGTCGGCAGGCTTGTGCTCAACATCCAAAACAGGCGGAAGGTCGCCCTCCTCAAGATGTACATTCTTAAGAAAGTGATAAGCCTGAGCGCGTGCAGACGATTTGTTGCTCCAAAAATGATATGCGCCACGTATGTAGCCATATTCGCGTGCCTGTTGGAAGTTATCGGCAAATCGGTCGTCAAGACGTGTGGAACCTTCGGTCGACTTAATCATGATAAATCGTAGTGGACAGCCCTCAATCATGCCGCTGCGTAATAGGTCCCAGTCGATTTCGCCTTGATAGTGAGAGATGTCTATACCGTGTATCTCGTATCCGGCAGGATAATTAGGGTCGCCAAACAATGCACGCCATCTGAAACCCGTGGGGCTTACAAAGAACGAATAGAACAGCCATACGTACAGACATATTACAGCAATGCCTCCCATCCACCATGCGGTGCGCGGGTTGCGGGCGAGTATGGCAGAAAAGCCAGAGTGCTTCTTCTGTGTCTTGCGTCTTGTTGTTGTGCGTCTTTTAGTTTGATTGTTCACGTTCATTGGTTTGTTTGTTTTTGATTAACGCAAAAGAGAGCAGAATGACGTAAGCCACTCTGCTCTCAGTGTTATCTGTAACTCTGTTCGAAAGCTATAGATTGCAAGTGTTGATTACTTGCCCTGCTCAAGCTGCAGAGTCTTTGTAGTCTGGTCGCATACCTCTGTTGGACCCCAATACTGGATAGGACCTGGGTAAACGTAGCATGTATTCTTAGCCCACTCCTCACGATGAGCAGCGAAGAACTTGAAAGGAGCGCCATCAAGCTCAACAAGAGCCTTGCGGATAACAGGCTTGTTGGCACCGTTACGACGCTCGATGTTCATCATCATAGTGATAGGCACACCACCTGCGATCCATTCAGCAGCAGGAGCAGTTGTGTTCTTGATTACTGACATATAGCCAGTCTTGCCGTTAGCGATGAGGCATGAAGCGTTGAAGCCGAGAGAGTAGCAGTAGTCTGCATCATAGTTAGAAGGAGCAGCGCAACGTCCCTCATAACCGAAGAAGTGGTGCTGTGCAGCGAACTTGCCATTGTACTTGCCCTCTTCCTTCCAAGCGTCGAGCTTCTTCTCAACCATACGAGAGAGAAGCTTCTCAGTCTCGATAAGAGAAACCTGAACGTTTCCGTGTGGGTCGCGGTCGAGGCAGAGCTGACGAGCAACATCCTCAGGAAGTGACTCAAGAACAGCAAGGTTCTCCTTAGCGATATTGTTCTTAACGAAAGCAATCTGCTCCTCAGCGTTAGCAAACTCACGAGACTCGCCTGTTGAAGGGTCGGTAAGAACCTCATTAAGTTCAGAGATAAGCTTCTTGATAGCAGGGATGAACTCGATAAGACCCTCAGGAATGAGTACTGTACCGAAGTTGTTGCCATCGGCAGCACGATCGGCTACTACCTTAGCGATATATGTTACAACATCGTCAAGTGACATCTCCTTAGTCTCAACCTCCTCTGAAACGAGGCAAACGTTAGGCTGGGTCTGAAGAGCGCACTCAAGAGCGATGTGCGAAGCCGAACGGCCCATGAGCTTGATGAAGTGCCAGTACTTGCGTGCTGAGTTGCAGTCGCGCTGGATGTTACCGATAAGCTCGGCGTATGTCTTACAAGCTGTATCAAAACCGAATGAAGTCTCAATCTGCTCATTCTTCAAGTCGCCATCGATAGTCTTAGGACAACCGATAACCTGAACACCATACTTCTTAGCAGCATAGTACTCTGCAAGAACGCAAGCGTTTGTGTTAGAGTCGTCACCACCGATGATTACGAGAGCCTTAATGCCAAGTTCGCGGAGAATCTCGATACCCTTCTCAAATTGCTCTTCCTTCTCGAGCTTGGTACGTCCAGAACCGATGATGTCGAAACCACCAGTGTTGCGGTACTGGTCCATAATCTCAGAAGTAATCTCCATATAGTTGTGGTCTACCAAGCCACCAGGGCCAAGGATAAAGCCATAGAGTTTGTTCTCTGGGTTAAGAGCCTTAACACCATCGAAGAGACCAGAGATAACGTTGTGACCGCCAGGAGCCTGACCACCTGAAAGGATTACACCAACGTTGAATGAAGGTAGTTCTTTCTTCTCTCCTGCTTCGAAGGTGATTACAGGCATGCCGTAAGTGTTTGGGAACAAAGCCTTAATTTCATCCTGATTTCCAACCGACTGAGTAGCCTCGCCTTCAACTGCCTTTACTGGACCCTGAAGTGCCTTAGGCAATTTAGGCTGGTAAGCAGCTCTTGCAATCTGCAATGCACTAATTTCCATGTGTTTTAAAAAAATTAAAAATGTATGATGTTAAAATAGAATCGCGATTGACGCTTCTTTTGCAAGTGCAAAAATACTGCTTTTCTATGAATTGATGAAAAAAAATACAGGAAATCGTAGCATTAAATTATTTTTTATTGATATTGCTTGCCACATATCAATTTTTTTTCTATCTTTGGCATGTAAAACACTATTGTTTAATCATATTAATACATATTATATTATGGCAAACAAACGAAGTTTGAAACGCAATATCAATTACGTGTGCAGTGAGCTATTCTCAGAGGTTGTGGCTATCTCTTACACAACAGACGCAAATGATGAAGACATTAAGGCATTGCTTACATCCATACTTGTGATACACAACGATTATGTGCGCCGCGTGTCGCATGTGGAGCCAGGACTTGCTCCAAGATTGTTCTTTAAGAGCCTTATCACAAACTTCAATAAGCAGGCATCCGAGATTGTAGACCAGATATCAAACCTCGGATAACCCGATTGTAGGACTGATGACAGACAATAGATAAAAAATCAAAAAACGGAATGACATTTTTGCAACGCATTTGCAAGACAATACTTTACAAGCGCATGGGGTGGACCACTCGTATTGAAGTGGAACACCCCGCTAAGTATATACTGTGTCTTGCTCCACATACAAGTAACTGGGATTTTATTATAGGATTGCTTTATTCGAGAGCCGAGAACAAGAAGATAAATTTCCTTATGAAAAAGGAGTGGTTCTTCTGGCCTCTTGGTGTATGGTTCCGCCATCTTGGCGGTATACCGGTAAATCGTGGCAAGCATACAAGCATGACAGACGCAATGGCAGAAGCGGCACGCAAGGCACCCGACTTCAGATTGTGTGTGACACCAGAGGGAACACGCTCGCTTAATCCTAACTGGAAAAAGGGTTTTTACTTTATAGCCCTGAAAGCAGGAATTCCAATCTTGCTGTATGGACTCGATTTTGAGCGCAAGCTCATAGAGTGCAAACATATCATTACACCTACTGGTGACGTAGAGGCCGACATGAAGACTATAAAGACCTACTTCAAGGACTTTAAGGGCAAGAATCCAGAGAAATTCACTGTCGGCGAGATTTAAAAAACGAATAAAATGAGAAAAAGGGTTCTATCTTTCTTTTTGTGTACAACATCTTTGATGGTGCTCCAGGCTAATGCGGGCACTACGAAGACGCTACCTAAAGAGAAAATAGGTGTGCTGCTGAAGAATTATGTCTTGCAGAACAAGGCTAAGAACGTGTCTTATCCTACTCAACCGTATATGGAGTCGTTTGATGTAGACGACTCGAAAAAACAACTTCGACTTGTTGTTAGCCCAGCTTTTGCCACGCAGAACTTTACAGCGAAGTCGGTTAAGTTCTACTATAAGAAGCTTGCAAGTTCGCTGCCTAAGCCATACAGCCGTTACAATCTTACAATAGAGAGTGCCGGACTTCCTATCGAACAGCTTGTAGCTGGCGCAAAGACCTATGATAACGGGATTGCGGCAATATGGGGAAACATTGACTATAGTGGACAACCTTGGGTAATGAACGAGTCGAAACCCTTCTTTGTGTCGCACGGACTCTTTGACAGACATCTTTCTGTATGGGCCTCGCACGGCATTTATTACGACCAAAAGAAGTCGAAATGGAAGTGGCAACGCCCTAATCTTTTTTGCACTACCGAAGACCTCTTCACACAGACTATAGTTGTGCCATATCTTATACCGATGCTTGAGAACGCAGGTGCCGTTGTTTATACGCCACGCGAGCGCGACTGGCAGAAGAACGAGGTGATAGTAGACAACGACAACAAGCGTGGATATGTTGAGGATAATGGTAAGGAGAAGTGGCTTGACACAGAAGGCAAGGGATTCGCTTTTCATACCGGTACTTATCGTGACGGAGAAAATCCATTTGTAAGCGGTACAGCACGTAAGGTGAAGGCAGTGAAGAAAGGTGCCGAATCGTGGGCTTCTTATCAGCCAACAATACCACAGGCTGGCAAATATGCTGTATACGTGAGCTATCAGACCTTGGACAACAGCATTGACGATGCCACGTACATTGTTTTTCATAAAGGCGAGCGCACCATCTTCAAGGTGAACCAGAAGATGGGAGGTGGCACGTGGGTGTATCTCGGAACATTTGATTTTGACAAGGGCAATAGCGATGACAACCGTGTTGTCGTTACCAATTTGTCGGAGAAACGTGGAGTGGTTACAACCGATGCTGTTCGTTTTGGTGGCGGTATGGGCAATATACAGCGTGGCGGTGCCATGAGTGGAATGCCACGCTGTATTGAGGGAGCACGTTATTCGGCACAATGGGCTGGTGCTCCATATAGTGTTTATGGAGGACGAGGAGGTTATGACGATTATGCAGATGATATAAACACCCGCTCGAATATGACCAACTGGCTTGCAGGTGGCTCTGTGTATGTGCCGACACTTGACGGACTGAAGGTGCCTATTGAGTTATCGCTTGCTGTGCACAGCGATGCTGGCTATGCTAACCGTACTGATTCGATAATAGGTTCGTTGGCTATATGCACCACCAACTTTAATGACGGACGTCTTAACAGTGGAGTGTCGCGTATGGTATCACATGATTTTGCCGAGGCTTTGCTATCAGGATTGCAGCATGACATTACGGCAAAGTATGGCAAGTGGTCGCGTCGATATCTATGGGATCGCAATTATAGCGAGACCCGAAAACCTGAGATGCCATCGGCTATTATAGAAACCATGTCGCACCAGAACTTTGGCGATATGCGTTATGGTCTTGATCCTAACTTCAGGTTTACCATGGCGAGGTCGTTGTACAAAACCATTCTGCGTTATGTAAGCAAAGGACACGAACGCCCGTTTGTTGTGCAACCATTGCCGGTGAACAACCTACGTGTTGAGCGAACAGACAACCAAATGTTGCGTTTGACGTGGCTCCCAGTTAAAGACGAACAAGAGCCTACAGCCGTACCTACAGCATACAATATATATATATCCGAGAATGGTGGCGGATTTGACAACGGTCGTATAGTACAAGGCACATCGTTTGTTTTTGAGGCACGTCGAGGAGTTGTGTATAAGTTTCGTGTGACAGCCGTGAACCGTGGCGGCGAGAGTTTTCCATCCGAGACACTTGCAGCATATCTTTCGCCTGATGCCGATGCTAAGGACATACTTGTAGTAGATGGATTCAAGCGTCTTTCGGGTCCGGCTATTGTTGATGATAATACACGTCTTGGTTTTGATCTTGACGCCGATATGGGTGTAACACTTGGATTGGCAGCTGGATGGAACGGACGTCAGCAGTGTTTTAACCGTTCGCGAGGAGGTAGCGAAGGTCCTAATGCATTAGGATATAGTGGCGATGAGCTCGCCGGAACATTTGTAATGGGCAATCAGCAGAACGCATCGGTGTGTCATGTTGAGAACATTGCACGTTCGGGTTCGTATAATGTGTTGAGCAGTTCGCTTGAGGCATTTGAGAACGACTTTGTCAAGCCTTCGCATTATAGTGTTATAGATATGGCATTTGGTATGCAGAAGGACGATGGACACTCGCTTGTGCACTACAAGACATTCTCCTCTACCTTGCAAAAGCAGGTAATGGCCTTTATACGAGGTGGCGGACGTATGTTTGTGAGCGGTGCCTATATAGGCAGCGATATGCAGAGAGGCGATGAACGTGACTTCCTTTTAGGAGTATTTAAGACATCGTATGGCGGTTTGGACTGCAATCAGACCAACAATACAGTAAATGGTCTCGGCATAAGTTTCGACCTGATACGTCATCCTAATGCCGTACATTATGCTGCGACAAATGTTAATGTTATGCGTCCGGCAAACGCTTCGTCGTTCTGCGCAATGCAATATGCCGACGGAACTGATGCTGCTGTGGCTTATGATGGAGCCGACTACAAATGCTTCGTAATGGGATTCCCGTTTGAGTGCATCAACAGTATTAAGGCACGTCAGCAGGTAATGAAGGCTGTGATGAATTTCCTAACAAAAAAATAATTGATAACTAAAACTTATATGGCTATGTACAAAATTCAAGCAAATGCCTCAGGCACAAGAAGTATAGAAGTAAGTGATGAGCACCTTAAGACACTGGCAAAGTATTCGCTACTCGATGCCCTTGTCGACAGTAATGGTATTGTAGACGAGCCGGTGCTTGACAAACTTAAACTAAATGTACGCTCGCTGCTCGAATCGTCGGGCGTTAGCGACAAGAATTTGCTCGACCTCTGTCTTGACGTTATATACAATAATAATATGAAGGCTCTGGGTCTGTCTAATCTTGTGGCTCTGTACAAGGAGTGGGAAACTAAGCAACCGAGTGAGACAGAAGAGCAATAAAAACTCATTACCTCTGGGGTAAAATAGGAGTTAAAGGAAGTTTAGGTTTCGTCCGTTGAATTCCGATAACTCCTTTTTGACACATCCTTATAAATTAATTTGTAATAAAAAAACAAACAGATAATGAAAGAATTGAGGCTCACCGACTGGTTGCCTACTACCAAGAAAGAAATCGAACTTAGAGGATGGGATAATGTAGATGTTATTCTTTTCTCTGCTGACGCATATGTTGACCATCCGTCATTCGGAGCTGCCGTGATAGGTCGTACACTCGAATATGCCGGCTATCGTGTGGCTATAGTGCCACAGCCCGACTGGCATGGCGACTTCCGCGACTTCAAGAAACTCGGTCGTCCTAATCTCTTCTTTGGTGTTGCACCTGGTTGTATGGACTCAATGGTTAACAAATATACGGCAGGCAAGCGTCTTCGCTCAGAAGATGCTTATAGTCCGGATGGACGTCACGACTGTCGTCCTGAGTATCCCACCATTGTTTATACTAAGATTCTGAAGCAGCTGTTCCCTGATGTTCCCGTTATACTTGGAGGCATTGAGGCTTCGCTGCGTCGACTTACCCATTACGACTATTGGAAGGACGGATTGCAGAAGTGTATACTTTGCGATTCGGGAGCCGACATGATAATATATGGTATGGGCGAGAAACCTATACTCGAACTTTGCCGACAGTTCTCTGAAGGCAAGCGTGTGGAGGATATACGCGACATTCCGCAGACTGTATATCTTAGTAAGGAGAGTGATATTCCAGGTGGAATAACGTCGGACGACATTGTGTTGTACAGTCATGAAGAGTGTCTGCGCAACAAAAAGGCAGAGGCTGACAACTTTCGTCATATAGAGGAAGAGTCGAATAAGATGCATGCGCAACGTTTGCTGCAAGCTGTTGACGGCAAGTATGCTGTTGTAAATCCGCCTTATCCACCGATGACAACCGAGGAGCTTGATCATTCGTTTGATCTTCCTTATACGCGATTGCCTCATCCTAAGTACAAGGGCAAGCGCATTCCGGCATACGACATGATAAAGTTCTCGGTCAATCTGCATCGAGGTTGTTTTGGAGGATGTGCTTTCTGTACAATCAGCGCACACCAAGGCAAGTTCATTGCTTGCCGCTCTAAGGAGAGTGTATTAAAAGAGGTGAAGAAGGTGATAGAAATGCCCGACTTCAAGGGTTATCTGTCCGACCTTGGCGGACCATCGGCTAATATGTATGGTATGCATGGACGCAATCCTAAGGCATGTGCTGTGTGCAAGCGTCCATCGTGTATCAACCCACAGGTGTGCCCAAACCTTATTACCGACCATACATCGTTGCTTGATATCTATCATGCCGTAGATGCGTTGCCTGGCATAAAGAAGAGTTTTATAGGCAGTGGTGTGCGCTACGACTTGCTTTTGCATAAGAGCAAGGACGAAAAGTCGAATGCGGCAGCACGCCAGTATACACGCGAGTTGATTTGCAATCATGTAAGCGGTAGACTGAAGGTGGCACCTGAGCATACATCAGATGCTGTGCTTAAGCTAATGCGCAAGCCATCGTTTGCCTTGTTCGAGGAGTTTAAGCGTATCTTCGACAAGATAAATACCGAGCAGAATCTGCGTCAGCAGATTATACCTTATTTTATAAGCTCGCATCCTGGATGTCGCGAGGAGGACATGGCAGAGCTTGCCGTGATAACCAAGCGCCTTGACTTCCATCTTGAGCAGGTGCAAGACTTTACGCCAACACCTATGACTGTAAGTACCGAGACGTGGTATACGGGCTACGATCCATATACATTAGAGCCAGTGTTCTCTGCCAAGACACCACGTGAGAAACTTGCACAGCGCCAATTCTTCTTTTGGTATAAGCCTGAGGAACGTCGTGGCATAGAGCAGGAGTTGCGCCGCATTGGCCGTTCGGATCTTATACAGAAACTATATGCTGGCGTTCCTATGCCTAACTATGGACGCAACTTTGGTAATAACCGTCGCCCTGAGTTTGAGCGAGACGAATATGAGGAGAAGCGTGGCAATGCTGGAACAAAATATGGTAAGGGCCGTAAAGATAATCACAAGGCTAATGGCCGTGGCAACAACAGCCGTAGTGAATATGGCAATGGTCGTGGCAATAACAATCGTAATGAATATGGCAATGGCCGTGGTAATAACAGCCGTAATGACAATAGCAGAAAAGGCAAACGTAGATAAATTTGCTTTTCTATAATATTATGATAGAAAACAGAGGGTGTGTTCAAACAGCTTACAGCACGTTTGAGCATACCCTTTATCTTGTTTCCATCGTATGACGCGTAGCGTCTATACGCTTTGTGGATTCGAGAAAAATAACCCCGTAGGCTTCTGTGCGTTCTGTGAGATCCGTGGGGACTACAAACAAAGGAACAAAGTGCTTCATTTTAGAAATTACGTTAATCTAAAATATTTGACAATGCAAATCATTTTTATGTTCGATATTTTGTGAATTTCACTAAAAAGAATTAACTTTGCTGCATGAATATTGAGTTTGACAAGGAATATCTGCAAGACTTATATTTCAAAGGGAAAACAAGTGACAAGAAGCATAGATTTCAACCTGAAGTTGTGCGTAGCTATCAAAAAGCAGTAGTTGCACTTGCACATGCTAAATGCATAGAAGATTTGTTTGTGTTTAAGTCATTAAACTATGAAGTTCTTGTTGGCAACAAAAAAGGCATTTCTTCTGTTAGATGTGGAAAACAGTATCGTTTGGAATTTATAGTCAGAGATAATATAGACGACATAACAATAAAAGTTTGCCGTCTGTTAGATATTAGTAATCATTACAAGTAAATAGTATGGAAAGTATAAAAACATATAACATAAGTGATTTGGTGCCCTCATCTCCTGTACATCCAGGCGAGATAATAAAAGATGAGCTTGAGGCACGTGGAATATCTCAGCGTAAATTTGCAATGATAATTGACTGTTCTTACACTGTTTTTAATGAAATTCTTAATTGCAAACGTCCCGTGACTACCGATTATGCTTTGCGCATTGAGGCTGCTCTTGGCATAAAGGCGTATATGCTCGTAAATATGCAGAGTGAATATAACCTTCAGACAGCAAGACAAGACTCTCATTTATCTACGATCTTGAGCAAAATACGTTCGGCAGCAGCAATGCTGTGAATAAAAACTGATAGATAACTGAAAAATACTGATATATAGGGTGATAGATGTCTCTTTTTCAAGAGACATCTATCACCCTCTTATTATGCTCAGAATGTGAGAGCTATGACGTTGCTGACAGATGATTTGGGTGACACGGTGACGAAGTCATGAAAAAAATTGTGGGCAGCCAATTGACTGCCCACAACCAACACAAAAACTAAACTAGACTTAACTAAGCTAATTCGAGGCTCTCACGAGTCCCTAATTATCACTTGCAAAGTTAATGATAATTGTTTAAACTACCCAATATATAGATATAAATTTTACCTAATGAAATGGATAATTGTCATAATGTTCGTTAAAACCGTAAAGATGTGCCATTATTTACCATAATATAGTCCAATATAGTCATAGCCGTCATGGCTTCCACTATAGGAACTGCACGTGGCAACACACATGGGTCGTGTCGTCCTTGTGCACAGAACGTAGTGGCATTACCTTCCTTGTCTATAGTTTGCTGTTCTTGCAAGATGGTTGCCACTGGCTTGAAGGCGGTACGGAAGTATATGTCCTCACCATTGCTTATGCCGCCTTGAATGCCTCCGCTGTGATTGGTGCGAGTGCATACTTTGCCATTCTCCGAATAGAAGACATCGTTCTGTTTGCTGCCGCGTGAGTTGACACAATCAAAACCTTCGCCATACTCAAAACCCTTTGCAGCATTAATGCCGAGCATAGAAGCTCCGAGCATAGCATGCAGTTTGCCAAACTCTGGCTCGCCAACACCTACTGGACAACCCTTAACAACGCAAGTTATGATTCCGCCAATAGTGTCGCCATCCTTTTTTACATCAGAAATAAGCTCTTCCATTAGTCGAGCTTTCTCAGGGTCGGGGCAGCGTACCGGATTACGCTCAATCTCTGCAAAGTCGAGAGTAGAGTAGTCGCGGCTAACCTCGATGTTGCCTACTTGCGATGTGTATGCAGTAATGCTTACGCCCAGTTGTCTAAGGACAAGCTTGGCAAGAGCGCCACCCACGCAGCGGCTAATTGTAATGCGAGCCGATGAGCGTCCGCCACCACGATGGTCGCGTATGCCGTATTTGCTTGTGTAAGTAAAGTCGGCATGCGATGGACGAAACAAGTCGCGCATATTGTTGTAGTCGTTGGAATGCTGGTTTGTGTTGTGCACAACAAACCCAATAGGGCATCCTGTAGACTTGCCCTCAAACACACCGCTAAGCAATTCAACCTTGTCGGCCTCGTTGCGTGATGTAGTAATCTTGCTTTGTCCTGGGCGTCGTCTGTTGAGCTCGTTTTGTATAAACTCCATATCGATGTCAATGCCAGCAGGCATTCCGTCTATAACGCCACCCACTGCAGGCCCATGGCTTTCGCCAAACGTTGTCAGGGTGAAAAGGTTTCCGAAGGTATTTCTCATTATTAATTAGTTGACGAGTTAGAGTGTGGGCATTAATTCAAGTATATATTAGTGGCAGTGTCCGCCACAGCAACCTTTGTCGTTGCCATGTTCATGGTGGCCGCATCCACCTTCGTGGTTATGGTTGTCGCAACCGCCTTCGCATCCGCCGCAATCACCACCACAGTGGCCGCTACATCCGCCACCATTGAGATGGTTTAGCATGGTCTGTATCTCTTCTTTTGTAGCTTCGCGGTTCTCGATAATGTAGCCTTTGAAGTTTAGACGGTTTCCGGCAAGAGGATGATTGAGGTCGACCTTAACTTTTGAGTCGCCAATCTCGAGTACGGTAGCGATAAAGAAGTTGCCGTCTTCGTTCTTCAAAGGAATTTGAGCTCCCTTGAATATATTTTTGCTGTCAAAGTGTCCGTCTATACAGAACATCTCCTTGTTGAGATCGATAACTCTCTTTGGCTCGTATTCGCCGAAAGCCTGGGCCTTATCAAGTTCAAAGTCGAATTTGGCACCACGTTCCAAATCTTGAAGCTTCTCTTCAAGTGCGTCGAGAGCGGCACCAAAGCCAGTGATGAACACAAATGGTTGCTCCTGAGAAGTTTCTTCTACAAGTTTACGCTCTCCGTTGTCGTTGATGGTGAAGAGCTGATAGTGAGCTGCTATGAGCTTGTTAGTTTTATTTTCCATTTCTTTTTAATATGTTTCGTGCAAAGGTACAACAAATAAATGAGAAAGGACATAATAAAATAAAAAAGGTTTATTCTTCGTTTTTAGTGATGCTACAGCCATATCTCTACATTCAATTATGGTTTTTACAGTAAGCATATATGCATTTGACAGCAAGCATATATGCATTTGATAGCAAGCATATATGCATTTGATAGCAAGCATAGATGCTTTTAGCCTTAGGTCGAAACCGCACGCATATATTATCTGCACCATGTAAAGTTAATTTGCAAAGATAGGCTTAGTATCAACAATAAAAATAAAAAGCATTTTATTTTGTATTGTCTTCGATTTGCACTAACTTTGCAGATTATGATACAGGTAAAGGTTAAAGACGCTGCACTACGTGAGGCAGCGATGCAAGATATGGATTCTTTTCTTCGAGTGTTTATAGACGCTACGAAGGAGGCTATTGGCGGCGAGCTTAATGCTGACAACATGCAGCAGTTGAGTGTGTCGCAAATAACGCTGCTTGCCTATGACATTCTGCATGAGGAGGTTATGGACGGCGGATTTGTCCAATTGATATACAACGGTTATGGAGGTTTTATCTTTGATAACCCGTTTGCAAAGGTGTTGCGCGACTGGGGTTTGCGCGATCTTGCCAAGATGCTCTTTTCTGTGCGCAAGCTCTACAAGGAGTATGGAGGCAAAATACAGCGCAACTGCTCGGACGAGGAGTTTATGGCAATGTTCGAGCAATATCCCGAGTTTGACGACTATGACGACGAGTTTGTCGAGAACGAAGAGGCTTGGACTGCCGAAGTGGCACACTATGTGGACGAGCATATCGACGATTTTGTTGTTATAGAAGATTAGGGAGAGCAATAAGATGAACAAGGAACAGGAACTTAAAAGAAAGAAAAGTCCGGTAAGCATAAAAAACAAGAAGGCTTCGTTCGAGTACTTCTTTGTCGAGACCTACACGGCTGGCATTGTGCTTACGGGCACAGAGATCAAGTCGATACGTCTTGGCAAGGCAAGTCTTGTCGATACATTCTGTTATATCAACAACCATGAGGTGTGGGTTAAGGGTATGAATATCTCGCCCTACTTCTATGGTTCGTTCAGCAACCACGAGGCACGCCGCGACCGTAAGTTGCTGCTTACTAAACGTGAAATTTACAAACTCGAGAATGCAACCAAGCAACCTGGCTACACCATTGTGCCTACGCTTGTGTTTATTGACGAGCATGGACGTGCCAAGGTAGACATTGCTCTGTGCCGAGGCAAGAAAGAGTATGACAAGCGACAGACGCTGAAAGAGAAAGAAGACCGTCGCGAAATGGATAGGGCTATGAAGCACTATTAAATTGAGATAGGTGCATAGGGAGAATATAGTCATTATTTGGTAAAAAGAATTAAATGGGAAAGACTTTAAGAGAAGCCGCAAAAGACAGGATACTAATACTCGACGGTGCCATGGGCACTATGATTCAGCAGTACAAGCTTGAGGAGGAAGACTTCCGTGGTTATCGTTACCGCAAGACACCTGGTATGATGAAGGGCAACAACGACATGCTCAACATCACACGTCCTGACGTTGTAACCGATATTCACCGCAAATACTTGCGTGCTGGTGCGGATATTATTTCAACCAACACCTTTAGTTCGCAACGTATAAGTCAGGCTGATTATCATCTTGAAGAATCTGCCCGCGAGATGGCTCTTCTTGGCGTGCAACTTGCACGCAAGGCTGCCGATGAATTCTCTACAGAGGAAAAGCCACGTTTTGTAGCTGCTTCTGTCGGTCCTACCAATAAGACGTGCTCGATGAGTCCGGATGTAAGCAATCCTGCAACTCGTGACATTACCTATGCACAATTGTATGATGCCTATCTTGAGCAGATTGCCGCATTTGAGGAGGGCGGAGCCGACGCAATACTTATAGAGACCGTCTTCGACACTCTTAATGCAAAGGCTGCCATCGATGCCACTATGGAGGTGGAACGACGTTCGGGCAGACAGATGCCTATAATGCTAAGCATTACCGTGAGCGACCTTGCCGGACGCACACTCAGCGGACAGACTCTCGATGCTGTGCTGGCAAGCGTAAGCAGTTATCCGTTGTTCTCTGTAGGACTCAACTGCTCGTTTGGTGCCGACCAGATGAAACCTTTCCTTGAAGAGCTTGCCCGACGTGCACCTTATTATATTAGTGCTTATCCCAATGCCGGACTTCCAAACAGTCTTGGACAATACGACCAGACTGCCGAGACAATGGCTCCGCTGATTAAGGATTTTGTGGACGAGGGTCTTGTCAATATCATTGGCGGATGTTGCGGAACTACCGACGAGTTTATTGCCAAGTATGTGCCTATCGTCGAAAACGCCAAACCGCATGTGCCTCAGCCTAAGCCACAGACTATGTGGCTTAGCGGACTCGAATTGCTTGACGTTACACCCGATGTGCGATTCGTTAATGTTGGCGAGCGATGCAATGTTGCGGGCTCGCGCAAGTTCTTGCGACTTATAAAGGATAAGAGTTATGACGAGGCTGTAAGCATAGCACGCAAGCAGGTTGCCGATGGTGCATTGGTGATAGACGTAAACATGGACGACGGTCTGTTAGATGCACGCCAGGAGATGGTTACATTTCTTAATATCATTGCCTCTGAGCCTGATATTGCAAAGGTGCCGGTGATGATCGACTCTTCTAAATGGAATGTCATTACAGCTGGTCTGCAATGTGTTCAGGGCAAGTGCATTGTCAATTCAATATCTCTTAAAGAGGGCGAAGAGGTTTTCCTCAGTCATGCGCGCGATGTTATGCGTTACGGAGCTGCTGTAGTGGTGATGTGCTTTGACGAGCAAGGCCAGGCCACAACATACGAACGCCGTATCGAGATAGCCAGCCGTGCCTATAAATTGCTTACAGAGAAGGTGGGCATGAACCCGCTCGACATTATATTCGACCCTAATGTTCTTGCCATTGCCACGGGTATGGAGGAACACGACAATTATGCTGTCGACTTTATACGTGCCGTAGATTGGATAAAGACCAATCTGCCTGGAGCTCATGTCAGCGGAGGTGTAAGCAATCTCTCGTTCTCGTTCCGTGGCAACAATTACATACGCGAGGCAATGCACTCGGTTTTCCTGTATCATGCCATTGCCAAGGGTATGGATTTTGGTATTGTCAATCCTGCCGCTAAGGTTACTTACAGCGACATTCCTGACGACCAACTCGAGATTATCGAGGATGTTGTGTTAAACCGCAAGAAGGATGCTGCCGAGCGACTTATCCAGCTTGCCGACGATATAAAACAAAAGCAAGAGGCTCTGAAGAATGGTACTGCAACCAATGGAGCCGCCAATACTGTGGCTGCCGAACCCGAATGGCGTAGCGCTGATGTTGCGTCGCGTCTTGCCACAGCTTTGCAGAAGGGCATAGGCGACTATATGGAGGAAGACCTTAAGGAGGCTCTCGATATTTATCCCAAGGCTGTCGATATTATCGAAGGTCCGCTGATGGCTGGCATGAATAGGGTGGGCGAGTTGTTTGGTTGTGGCAAGATGTTCCTTCCGCAAGTGGTAAAGACCGCACGCACTATGAAGAAGGCTGTTGCCATACTTCAGCCTTATATCGAGGCAGACAAGAAGGAAGGCTCTACAGCTGCAGGAAAGGTGCTGATGGCTACTGTTAAAGGCGATGTACACGACATAGGCAAGAATATTGTTGATGTTGTGATGTCGTGCAACAACTACGATGTTATTGACCTTGGTGTTATGGTGCCTGCCGAACAGATAGTAAAGAAGGCTATTGAGGAAGATGTGGACATGATAGGACTGAGTGGACTTATAACGCCGAGTCTTGAGGAAATGGTGCATGTGGCTACCGAATTTGAAAAGGTTGGATTGCGTCTGCCTATAATGGTGGGCGGCGCTACAACTTCCGAGATGCACGTTGCCTTGAAGATAGCACCTATATATAGTGGTATTGTGGTATGGGTTAAGGATGCTGCGCAGAATCCTATGATTGCACAGCGATTGATGAACCCAGCCGACCGCCAAGCCTTTGAGGCTGAACTGAAGGAACGCTACGCACGATTGCGCGAAGAATATGTGGCGCATCAGCGTAAACTCTCGTCGCTCGACGAGGCAAGAAAGAATAAATTGGAACTGTTTTAATATAATATCTTTATTATGGTATTCAAAAAGAAGAGAGTGTGGCACTGCCTTCCAGGTCAGGAGCCTACCGAACTTGACAAGAAAGTAATGTACTGGGAAAACAAGGGTAAGGAGGTGCCATCGCGCGACCTTATCAAGACTCCCGAACAGATAGAAGGTATTCGCCGCAGCGGTGTTGTGAATACTGGTGTGCTTGACGAGGTGGCCAAGAATATTCGTGCCGGTATGAGCACTCTTGAAATCGACCAGATTTGTTATGATTATTGCACATCGCATGGTGCAATTCCGGCTTGCCTTAATTATGAGGGCTTTCCTAAGAGCGTGTGCACAAGTATCAACGAGGTTGTGTGCCACGGCATTCCTAAGGAAGAGGATATTCTTGAGGAGGGCGACATCGTGAATGTTGACTTCACAACCATCCTTGACGGCTATTACGCCGATGCCTCGCGCATGTTTATCATTGGCAAGACCACTCCCGAGAAGGAGCAGCTTGTGCGTGTTGCCAAGGAATGTTTGGAGATAGGTATGGAGGCAGCCAAGCCTTATTCGTTTGTTGGCGATATTGGTCATGCTATCCAGAAGCACGCCGACAAGTATCATTATGGTATTGTGCGCGACCTTTGCGGACATGGTGTTGGCCTTAAGTTCCACGAGAAGCCAGACGTAATGCACTATGGTCATAAGGGTACAGGCATGTTGCTTGTTCCTGGTATGGTGTTCACTATTGAGCCTATGGTAAACATGGGCACATGGAAGGTGTTTATCGATGCTGACGACGAGTATGGATGGGAGGTTATTACTGGCGACGAGAAACCAAGCGCTCAGTGGGAACACACATTTGTAATGACCGAACATGGTGTTGAGATATTGACTTATTAATATTATATATAATATG
>ERZ1035032.1023-NODE-1023-length-18985-cov-4.501215_pt1 | contig 18985 bp, 8 predicted proteins | sample MGYA00520693_ERZ1035032 | MGnify/ENA primary metagenome ERZ1035032 (study PRJEB33766, sample SAMN09781740) | gut metagenome | biome: gut microbiome | host: Homo sapiens | place: Madagascar | study: EMG produced TPA metagenomics assembly of the PRJNA485056 data... | reverse complement strand
CAGGAACAAATTCTTACAATGCTACAGAAAAATCCGGCCGATTGGCTGTGTGGAAGGGAGCAACAAAAATGATTCAATTACCATCAATACCGCTTGAGGAGTACAAGGAGAGAGTTATAAAGGTTCAGAAAGCAATGAAAAAAGAGGGTTACGACCTGATTTTGTGTTATGGTAACGAGGCAGAGCCGCAGTTTGTGAGATATTTTTCAGCATACTGGCCGTCGTTTGAAACGGCAGGTGTACTGATTGCGGCGGAGAGCGATCCGATTCTTCTGATAGGTCCCGAGAGCTTTACCTATGCTTCGGACAGATCCAAAATTGACAAAATTTGCAGAGTCAAGGCATTTCGTGAATCGTCAGAACCGGAGTATCCCGGAGAGACGCTTGATACCTTTAACACAGTATTTGAAAAATTGATTGGCAATAAAACAGTAACACGTTTCGGTGTTGCTGGCTTGCCGCTTATGACGATTGGCGTTTATGAGGCGCTGACTGAAGCGCTGAAAGCTTATGGCGATGTTACAATAGAGAAAGCAGACGATATTGTGAATGATATTCGTATGCACAAAACTGAAAACGAGCTTGCCTGCATGCGGGCAGCTGCCAAAATCACGGCGCAGACCTTTGATTACGTGTTAGCGAACATAAAGGTAGGCATGACGGAACAGCAGGTGGCAGGCCTTGCCCTTGGCAAAATGCATGAGCTTGGTGCAGAACGCGAGTCTTACCCTGTTTGGGTGCTGACGGGCAAGGGTTCCAATCAGGCGATCAGCCGTCCGCGGAATAAGGCGATTTTAAAGGGTGATATGACGTTTATTCAGATTGGCGCACGTGTTGACGGCTATGCTTCATCCATTGGCAGACCTGTGGTTTTCGGTAAGGCAACAGATGAACAGCGCGAACTGATTGAAGTCGGCTATAAGGCACAGGCGGCTGTTATTGCCATGCTAAAAGCAGGCGTACCTGCTTGCGAGGTTGCAAAAGCGCATGTAAAGAATGTAACCGAAATGGGTTACGGTGACTGGCTTTTGTACGGACCATGTCACGGCAACGGCACCATGGAGGGTGAAGCGCCGTGGATTGAAACAAATTCGGATTATCTTTTAGAGGAAAATATGACGTTTTGCGTTGATATTTTCTTGGGTTCTGGGGAAAAAGAAATCGGTCTTAGAATGGAAGATGTTGTTTGCATCACAAAAGACGGTGTAGAGAACTTGACGAATTATCCGAGAGAACTGTTTGAGATTGAATGTTAAGATGAAAAAGCAAACGGCAAGTTATATCATATCGTCCAAGTCATTTTTGCGGATTGAAAGCATGCTTTCGATCCGCCACTGCAATATGGGACGAAATGATCGGCAAGTTAAGGGTAACCTCTGCCGGTGAGTGTGTATTTAACCCTGTTCAAAGTCATCATATGCGACTGCGGCATGTTATCACAGAGTTTTACCTTGCTATGCTTTTATTTTTGATTTTTCAAAATAGATTTGGCATATTGGCGCGGCGGCATGCCGGTAAATTTTTTAAATATTCTGGAAAAATAATGAATATTGGCAAAGCCCAGGTTTTCTGAGATTTGTGTCAGACTCATATCTGTTTCGCGGATTAGGCTTTTTGCGGCTTTAACCTTTAAGGTAAGAAAATAATGTATGGCGCCGCAACCGGCTTGGCGGTTACATATGCGCTTGATTGTTATGGGGGAAAAGCCGATATGTGCCGACAGATCGCTGATGGTAAGATTTTTATTTATGTTGACTATCATGTATCTCTCAATCCGCTTGAATTGCTGCTCGTAATAATTCACTTGATTTTGAGGGACAGGCATAACCTTTTGTGGTGAATTTCGTGATTCATACATGTCAATTAACAAAAGCTCCAGACGGTTTTTAATTGTCTGCAACTCGTAGTCGGCGGTGTCGGCTTCTGGTTCTTGACCGAAATATTTCTGATTTTCGGGAATGGTTTTAAACCTTTCTGTACCAACAGTTAAAATGTGTGATAGATGTTTTCTTTGTTCGTCAGACAAAGTAATGGACTGATTTTTCAGCATATCTATTTTTGCGGAATGACATCGAAAACTGATAATGGCAATGGAGACATCCGTGTGATCTAATGAATGACGGACTTTTCCGGGTTCGCAAAGCATCAGTTGGCCTGTGCCGAGGCTTAAAGTCTTGCCACCAATCTGAAAGGTATAATGACCGCAGTCCAAATATAAAAGCTGCCAGAAATCATATATATTATCCGAATTTTTTATATAGTCTGCATTTTCCCATTTTAGATACAATATTGTAACAATGGAGTCGACTGTAAAGGCATTCTCAATCATTGTTTCTTTTCTCAGCGGCATTATCCTCTCTCCTTTCTGCTTTGTATTATACTATTTTCGTATAAAATTTTCAAGTCATCTTGAAAATAAATGATACCAAATGTGCAAATTTTTGATTGAATATGTCTAAAGACACAGCTAAAAGGTTTTGCTATAATAAAAATAGATTCTGACCCAAAAAATATTTCAAAAGGGGATGTTCCGGGATGAAAAAAATTAGATTAGGTATAGTCGGCTGCGGAAATATGATGAAAAACCATATAGAAGGTGTGCAGCATCTGGATAATGTGGAGGTGACTGCGTTTGCCGATGTTATTTTGTCACATGCAGAATCTTTGGCATCGGATTTTAAAAATCCGTATATTACAACGGATTATAAAACAATGATTGATTATGTGGATGCCGTTTTGGTAGCACTGCCACACGATTTGCACTATGAATGCGGTTTGTTTTTTGCCCGTCATAAAAAGCATATCTTGATGGAAAAACCGCTTTGCAATACGGAGGAGGAGTGCCTTAGACTGATTGAGGTATGTGAAGAAGAACGGGTTGTTTTAATGTGTGCATATCCTGTCCGTCACTGGCCCGGTGTTATTAAACTCAAGGAGTTGGTTGACAGCGGTGCGTATGGTAAGGTTATTCAGATGTCGATTTGGACAGAACAGCTTACAACAGGATTTGACGAAACCGCATGGGAACGAACGGCACGTCTCGGCGGCGGTCAATTTTTCAGTCACGGTTGTCACTATGTTGATTTGCTGTTGTGGTTCCTCGGTAGTCCTGTTTCCGGTTCGCATTTCGGTACAAAGATAGGAACTAACATATTAAGAGAGGGAACCAGCGTTGCCATCTTCAAATTTGAAAACGGTGCGCTGGGCTATCACGGCGCTACTTGGGGTGCGCGAGGTACAAGGCTTGGTTGGGACTGTCAGGTTATGACGGAAAAGGGACTCTTGGACTACGATCGGTTCAAGGGCGTGATTAAACTGTATAGCCAATCACAGGAACATAATTTTGGCAGCACCGACAATCAGTCATACAAAATCATCTGGAAAGCGGAGGACAATGCCCTGTCAAAACAGACGCAGCATGAGATTAAGCATTTTGTTGAATCTATCTTAACCGGGCAGAAGCCGATTACAGACGGCAAAACGGCGTTGAGGAGCCTGCAGGTCATATGGAAGATGTATGATGCGGAAGAACATAATGTGATTGCGGATTTAACAGACATCAAAATGAATTAACGCCAATGAGTCATACTAATATTTAATTTATCCGCCCACATCAATATTGTACATTTGCAAATACCTATCTTTATTAATAAAGATAGGTATTTGCATTATAACACCTGTAACAACAAAGTCATTTACATCAAAGGTTCCTAAATTTATTACATTATGGATTTGTTGTTTTTGCTGCTCCCAGAGGCTGCAGGGTGTTTAGGTCTTTCCAAATGAAAAATGTAAGCTTTTCCGCATCAAGCGAATGGATATCAATATCCTTGATCGTGACCGAGTTTTTATTAAGACTTACAGGGATTGAAGTGATGCGGTTTATTTGATTTCCGGTTTTGTAGGAAGCAGCAATCAGGACGGCCTCCGTGTCCTCTGACTGATGATTATAAATTCTTACGGTTGCCTGCGATGATTCCGGATTATACACAGCGTCCGTCAATTCAATACCGCGGTTTGCACAAATTACAATATAATCTTTTGCGCTGCCTGAAACAGCAATCTTGTCACCTAAAATTTTGCAGTTTGCGCCGCTGCTTTTATAAATAATTTTAGGATTGTAAATTTTACATGTTTCTGACAAATTAAGTTCTTCACTTGTCTCTGTAAGAAAATCTATATAATAGTAAACGTTATGATCGTAGTTTATGGTGTACACCTCAGTTTTTGATGATTGTGCCGATAAATTTTCATATTTTCTGTATGTAGCGCCCTTTATATGCGCTCCGGCTTTTGTGTAATCACTGCTGTTAATAAATACCGGGTACGCTTTTTTGGAACCGTATAAAAATATGGATTGAGAGGTATTTTTCAATCTTGACTCAGGTGCGGCATCATCTATAGGGATGTATCCTGTTGCGTATGCCATAACATTTTTGCCGTCAGCATTCTTCATATAATCTACAATTCTGTCAGGAACGTATTTATCAGGCTCCGACCACGCGTCTTTTGTGAGTCGTGTGCTCTCCGGAAACGTATTATTCATATCAAACGGTGTTGAAAAATCAAAGCTTGTTTCAGATGCTTCTCCCTGCGGTATGGCTGAAAAGGCTTTTGTGCCCGGAAGATAACGATATACGCCGCCGCCGTATATGTCTGCCCTTGGATACCACTGATGCCCATAATACTCAATAGAAGACAAATCCTTTAAGATTTCGTGATCAAATTCTGTCAAAACAGTACCGCATTCGTCTACAGTCATTCGTAAATTATAATGGACAAGCGCCTCGCCTGCCGCAAGATTGGGCGCCTCTGCAAAACCGTTATCGGGTCTTTGGCTGCGTAATGCACTACCGATAAGAGCGGGATTCATAATATCGTAGCTAATTTCCATAATTACCTTATCACAAGCAATATTAGTCGGTGTATAAAGATCGCTGACTTCCGACTTAACATTATCACGTACTATGTAAGCCTTTGGCACAACATTTGCAATGGACGGATATACCTGATTTTCCTTTTGGGAAGCTATTGTTATAGCAGAGGAATTTGTCCCATGACTTATATACGTTAATGTACTTCCCTCAATTTTACTTGGGAAAGAAAAGTTTTTTTTGCTGCCGCCGCCAATCTCTGCCAGGAAAAGTAAAGTATTGTTATCAACAATGCGCAGTAATGTCCACTGTTGGTTATTGGCTGCCTTCCATAATGAGCCGATATCAGCTATTGTTTTTCCGTGATTGGCAGAGGTTACCTCTACACCAAGCGGTCCGTGGTTTGCGCCGAGATAAAGATTGTTAATGTTAACAGGGGTTGTTTCATCGCTGATAACATTCTCTAAAAGACATTTTTGTGTTAAAGTGGATTTGTCAATTAAATAGGCGCCTTTAAAATCAAAATGTACATTTTTTTCATCATTTCCCGCATTTAACAGTATAAAATTTTGCCTTAGATCATTGTTGCTGTCATATTCGGATGTAACGCAAAGCTCGGGTTGGTTTTTATATGAATCGATCGATAAAGTAAGAGGCCTTTGACAGACATCCTCAAAATATGAGTTTATATAGTCGGGGGTGTCACTTTTTACAACAAAATCATCAATTTGAAAACTGGCGCCGGTCATGGTTCGGAAAGCGGTAAAGTCAAAGCGATCCGGAGCTGCATATAAGAAAGAAGCGGGAAACGGCATCGGATCTGTATTAACCTTCTGTTCGTCAACATATAAATCATAATTCTGTGCGTCAAAGTTAAACTCAAAACGCAGACGATTTGATCCGTTTGCGACTGCTCTTGCACTGCTGTATGATGTGTTTGTCGGGTTTGCGTAGGCTCTGATTGTGCCTGCATTAATACGAACGTATGCAATTCTGTTTTTAGAATCCGAACGATTGTCTTTATCTTTACCATAGAATTCAAAATCATAATAAAATGTGCCGCCGGGATTTTGTTCTTTATAAGTCAGAGTCATTTCAACGGACACTGTTTTGGTTTTTCGCAGACCGTTGAAACTATAGGAATAATAGTTAGGAGAAGAGGAGGCAACATCTCGCTTGGCTGCTATGTAATATTCACCGTTTTCTTCTGTAATTTTGCTGTAAAACCCGGTATCGTTACCGGCGCCAGACCAACGATTTAAAGAGGACAAATATTGATTTTTCAAAGCGGGCGCTCCAAAGCCTGCCGAATCATACACATAGGCTTCTTTTGCGGGGACAATTAAAGAAATATTTTTGGATTTGGAAACAACACCCCGTGACACGGTTGCGGTAAGGACAACGGTTTGCTCTGTAGATTGAGGCGTGATAATACCTGTAGGCGTATTGCCGGTATTTTGAATGGAAAGTATACCCGGATTATTGCTGCTGAAAGCAATAGAGGTGTTGTTTTTTTCAAGCAGTGTGTTTATTTCATCAGATGACAGGTCAAGATTTTTTGTAACGGCGTAGGACGACTGGTCTGTAAAGGAGTCTGCTGTTATGGATTCAAGCGTTTTTTCTACGGCAATTTCATCTGAGTAAGTAGCGGGGTTTTTATATTCAACAAGGGAAATATTATCAATCAAAAGCGCGCCGCATGTACTTTGGCTGCCGGGCTGCAATTGTATTTTAGACAGGCGTGCATCCTCTGTCGTGTATGCAGCGGCCGTACACAGAACAGTATCGTTTATCTTTACGTTTAGTGTGTGTAATAACTGATTCAATTCCATCGTGAACGTCAACCAATTTTGACGGATGTTATATGCAGCTTCTTGAGAAACAGCTATTTGTTGGCGGTTTGTATCGAATAAACGGACATCAATTCCGTTTTGTGCAGTCAGGTTATAACGGAGATAAAAGGCTTTTTCATTATTCAAATAAAAATAATAGTCGTAGATTGCAGCAGCCGTTGAGTCAATGTCGTAATAAAGATCGAAGGACAGCGTTAATGTGTCCGGGGATTTTGGCAGCGTATACACTGTCCTCTCGGTAATGTTGGCATCTTTTCGGAGCACAAAATTGTCTTGTCCAAACGAATTTTCAGTCTTTGTAATTCTATGCGTATTGACAGAATTCCAAAGCTTAGTCCAGCCAATTGTATTACCGGTTTGCGCGGTTAAAAAATCTTTGCCCAGCCAATCGGGATAATAAAAGGAGTCCTGATAGAGTACGTTGGCGGTTATGGGTGCAACGGTAAAACAAAACTCCTTTTGTGCAGTTGTGGTTTTTGCTGTAAGAGTGACGGTTTTTTCCTCAAAGGTGTCACGCGTAACAATTCCGGTTGCGCTTATAACAGATGGATCTGACGAAACCCACTCAATTGCCGTTTCACCGACAACTGTCGGTAAGGTTAAGTTTTTTGTTACAAGGTTTGGTAAATCGTTTGTCAGCTGTTCTGCCGTTAATGTGTCCAGTGTTGTCTCGGCGAAAGTTATGTGCGGAAAAAAAGCAGCACAAAGGACAAAAACAGTCAGAATTGAAATCAGTTTTTTCATAAAAACCACATCCTTCATTTTTTACTTAAATTTTACCAAAATTGTATGCTTATTTCAATAACTTGTATTAACTTGTCACAAACTGCATTTTTGTCATTTACTTAGGCATATGGGGTTCAATTCCCTAATGCCTAGGCACAAGTTGTGATATACGAACCCGTTTTTTAAAGTGAATTTTACGCATTACGGTGTCAAAATGCTCGCAAATACGCCGGTATTTGCTGCGCTTTTTCCTTGTACTGCATTAAAATTCTCATTTAAAAAATTCATAGAACTCAAAACACATGAAAAATCGGGCATAGAAAGGCTTTGTTTTTTTGTTTTTACAAGTGCCAAATCTCGTTTTTTGTGTCAATAACCGAGAAAGCGTTGCAACTGTATAGACTTCATGGTACGATAATATCAAACAAGTATACGAAAATTGAGGGTACAGAAAGGATGAAGCATATGTTGCGCAGAGAAAAAAATTATGAATTCAGAAAAAGAATGCTCACACAACACCGTGCGGGGAGAAGGGACCCCAATGCGATACCTGCTGCAGATGAATTTGAGCTTTCGGACGGAATCGTTATATACATACCCGAATATGCGGATGAGGTTATTTTGACGGCTGCAAGGGATTTTGTTGATTATTTACTGATCTCAATGAACGTTTCGGCAAGAATAAAAAAGGGAAGTTCCCGCGTAGGAGAGAAGTCTGTTTCGATTGTGTTGGCAGAAAATGAAGGCGTCAACCTTGGCGATTATATGTGTTATCGCGGTTATCGCATTGAAATAGGAGATGCGATATGTATCTGTGCATATGATTTCCGCGGAGCGGCGCAGGCGTTATACTACCTTGAGGACTTAATGAATATGCGCCATGCTCCGTTTGTCAAAAAAGGGAACTGCTCACGTAAGCCGCTTTACTCGCCGCAAATGGTTCATTCCGGTTACGGACTGGATGATTACCCCAACGAGCACTTAAGCGCTATTGCGCATGAGGGGCGTGATGCCATTTTGGTTTTTGTCAAGGCGGTGAATCTTTCCCCAACGGGATTTTTAGACTTTAATACACTGATTCATCGGGCGGCGCGCTATGGTATAGATGTTTATGCATACAGCTATATGGAAAGCCGTGTCCACCCCTGTGATGAGGGGGCAGAAGAATTTTATGAGGGAACATACGGTCAGTTATTTAAATGCTGTCCCGGCCTTGTGGGGGTTGTGCTGGTAGGAGAATCTGTACATTTTCCGAGCCGTGACCCGCGCGTTGCCACTAAGATGATTGCGGATGACGGGATTCCCTCCATTAAAGAAACATCCTTTTATTATGCCTGTCCGGATTATGTAGATTTGGTCAATGTCATTAAAAAGGTATCACGTAAATATAACCCCAAAGCAGATATTGTGTTTTGGACATATAATTTTTCACAAACACCGAAGGAGGATCGCATCAAGCTGATTCAGGGGCTGCCGCAGGATATTTCCTTATTGGTCACGTTTGAACAAAGCGTCCGCTATGATTTGGATGGTGTAACCGAGTATACGGCAGATTATACACTTTGCCTTGCGGAAAACAGCCGTATTTTTGAAGAAGAAGCCGAAGCGGCACGCGCACGCGGTATTCGGCTGTATTCGATGAGCAATACCGGCGGAATGAGCTGGGATTTCGGTGTGATTCCGTATCAGCCTGCTCCGTACCAGTGGATGAAGCGTTACCGGAGTATGCGCAGAGCGCGCGATATATGGGGCTTATGCGGCCTTATGGAAAGCCACCATTACGGCATATATCCGTCTTTTATCAGCAAGCTTTCGCAGTGGTGTTTTACCGAGACGGATGCACCGGAAGAACCGGAGGTAATACTGCGTCGTATTTTGGAGGCCGAATTCGGAGCAGAGCATGCTATAGTGGCTGACCGCGCCTTAAAGCTTTGGAGCGAAGCAGCGCCTTATATCATTCCGAGCGGTGAAGATCAGTATGGCGCTTTCCGCATAGGCCCCTCCTATCCCTTTAATCTGGCACGGCAGATTCAAATTCCGTCGGCGCCGCATGCCATGTTCGGCAACACCATTGTGGTACCCTCATACTGTACGGAATTTTACGGCCGCGCCAATTTAATCGGAGAGCGTATCTGGAAGGAAATTGATTCGCTGAAAAAGATGAAATCGCTTGTGGATGAGGGTATTGCCGTTTTAGAGGAAAAAGAAGCGGATGCAAACGATGCATATCTGTACCTTTTAAACATGGGACGGTTTATTTCCTGTTACATTCAAACAGGTATTAACGCCAAATATTGGCATACCTTAATCAGTCAATTTGATTACCATAGGGATAAAGAAAATCTGGGTCAGGTCTTAGCGGAAATGGAGACGCTTTTATACAATGAACAGCAAAACGTAAAGCGTGCCATTGAATATGTTGAATTGGATTCTCGCTTGGGATGGGAACCGAGCATGGAATACATGTGTGACAGGTCACACCTGGAATGGAAGCTGCGCCAGCTGGAATATGTTTTGCAGGTGGAATTAAAAAATTATAAAATCAGTCTGAACTTAAAGGCATAGCTTATATCTTGCTTTCGGTGTGAGGGGAGGGAGTGCAATATGTTGAAACAGTGGAAAGCTTTCATTTTGGCCGTTGTCTTGTTGTGTCGGCTTTTGCCGCTCCCTTCGGCCGCAGCCGCAGGGAGTGTGTTAGATGCCCTTACTGCGGAAATGCTGACCGATGAGGTCGCGTGCTGCATCACAAAGGATTTAAACCTTCCGACAGAGATAAACGGTGTGTCTGTCAGCTGGGAAAGCAGCAACCGCGCAGTCATTACGGATGCGGGTCTGGCAAAACGGGAGAGAAGCCAAAAAAGAGAAGCAACCTTAACGGCAACCGCATCCGACGGAGGCGTAAAAAGCTTTGCGTTTTGTGTTGTGCCGGAGCTTACCTATGTACATTATCAGGATAATTTTTATCATCCGCAGTACGTTGGCGCAGATATTCGGAACAGTCTTCCCGTGTGGGAAATGTATTATCAAAAATCTATGCTTGCAAGCTTTCTGCAGACAGAAACGGTCAATGGCGAAGTCAATTATTTTTTACATAATGATATGTGGAAAGACCAGCCTTACTATACTTTTTCGAACGCTCGGCCGGACGGCCGGGTTACACTTGAAATGAAGCTGAAAATGAGTTCTTCGGCTATAGAAGATGAAATATATGATTTTGTGCTGTACTTTGGGGAAAACGAAGAATCGGTAAAGCTCCGCTTTAATTTTGCAAATGATACACTGCGTGAAATACGTTTTACGCCGGCCGATGGAAGCCGCGGCAGCAGCTTTGTGCCGGAGGAAGGGCTGGCCGGGCTTAATCTGCTTGACCGCTGGGTAACGCTGCGCTGGGAACTGGACTTAGAACAAAAGAACATGAATGTATATATAGATGATGTGTTGCTGAATCGGTACATTCCGAATTGCTTACTTGGCACAACAAAATCGGAATTGAGCCAAATTTATTTTCGCTTAGGACTGCTAAAAAACGGGTTAAGCCTTGACTTGGATGATATGGTGGTGACATCAACGTTAAACGATAACACCTACGGTTCTAAAATTTTGCAGGAAAAGCTGTTAAGCGAACATTTAACGGCAGAATCGCCCTTTGCCATAACAAAAAATCTTGATCTTTCTTTGGCAAACTTTTCAGACATAATCAGCCAAAATAATGTTTCTGTCAGTTTTACAAGCAGCAATCCGAACCGGATTGAGGTATCGGGTACAACAGGCATTGTAAAACGCGGCGAAGAGGATGAAACGGTTTGTTTACAAGCTCGTTTTGAGGGTGCGGACGGGAATATAAAGACCAAGAATTTTGATTTTACTGTTAAAAGTCAAAATGTTTTGGTACATACCTCGGACAGCTTTTATTACCCCGAGTGTATAGGAGAGGAAACCGCCGACATACCGAGCTGCGGCTGGAAACCTTCTTCATCGGCGCAGGACGGACGGGCGACCATTGTGCAGGACGGCGGTAACTGTGTGATGCAGGTTTTGCGGCAAGCGGAAGGCGAGGAGCAGCGCAACACGTATACCTTTTACAATGCACCGCAAAAGGATTTGACGATACAGTGCAGATTAAAGCTGACAAAGCCTGTCGGTGTCACCCCGGTTTATATTTACAGACTGTATGGTACATATTATGACGGTGTTCGTATAACGCAAAATGTACAGTTGGCTGAAATTGAAATGATATATACAGACAGCACGACCAGCTTGTTTGTTTTATCGCAGTATGGTGATGGACACGGCAGAAGGCAGGTGCTTTCTGCCGCGCCGCGGCAGAACCGTTGGGCCGATTTTAAGGTAGAGGCCGATGCGGCGCGGCAAAGCTTTCATGTTTGGCTGGATGGCAAGAAGCTGAACAGCGAGCCGCTGCCTTTTTATGCACGAGATTCAGAAACCGCAGACAGAAGCTTCTGCACGGCCATTACGTCGATGGCAATCTATCCATACCGAACCGCCGCAGGCTGTTTGTATGTCGATGATTTTGCGGCCGAAAGTCAAACGGGAGCATCGGCCGAGGCAATTCTTTACAGCGAAGGGGTACGCATAGACGGCCTGGAAACAGCCGCAGCCGGCATGCCGGTATCTGCCGATGTGTTCTTGTATCGCGCAGCCGGAGAAGAGCTGCCCGATGGGACAATGGCCATAGCGGCGGTGTATCAAAATCAGATATTGTATGCCCTGCAAAAGCAGCCCGTCAGCGGAGGAAACAATATGGCAGGAAGGGCATGTTTTGAAAACCTGACATTGCCGGAAAACAGGGAGAATACCAAGCTGCAATTTTATTTTTGGCAGGTTGACAGCATAACGCCCTTGTGTCCGCCTGCCTCTTTTGCAAACCGTACGGCGGGGACAATCGTGCCGCAGCACATAACAGACAGTGAAACGGGCAGAAGCTATTATGTGATGGATATGGAAGGGGAAAACGCTTTACGGGGCTACTATACGATGCCGGCCTGGCATCCCGATGGCAAACGTTTTTATTTTTATAACGATGCGTACAAAATTTTTGAGTATAACACAACAAATGGCGCATACCGTTACATAGACCAGGCTTATGGCGGTAATTTGGTAATGGTTTCAGCAAATGGTAATTTGTTTTATATTAACCAAAACAGAGACATTATAAAAATGGATTCATTAAACAATGTAAAGCAAACGGTTGGCACGTTGCCGGATTGCTTTACCAATACAGTAATGCTTTTGCAGGTGAATCATGATGAAACAAAATTGAGTGTTGAAGGATATAGCAGTGATTTAAATCGACGGGTATGTGAACGGATTCCGACAATGGATCTGACAACGGGGGAATGGAGCCTTAATTACACCTATGGATTTGAAACCGAAAGCTATGCACCGGATCATATCAATTTAAATCCGGTACACGACAATTTAGTTATGTTTGCGCATGACGGTAACGGAGCGGACGGCAGTGGCTGCAGTGATAGAATTTGGATGCTTGATACAAGCAACGATCGGTTTTATAACGTGTTTAAACAAAAAATGTATACTTCGTCCATTCCCGGCGAGATTGTCAGTCATGAGGGGTGGTCGTATGACGGAGAGCGTATTGTGATTTCGCTGGCACAGGCACAAATCGGCTTGGGCGGTATCCTCACCGTTGATAAAAATGGTGCGGACAGACGGTATATCAATCATGATTACAATTATCTGCATCTGGCAGAAAGCCCCGTAAACGACCGGTTTATTATATCCGACACAGCCTATGACGGCAATACAACCAAGCTGGTTTTAATTGACAGCTATACAGGTCAGTCGCAGGTTTTGGCAACGCTTCGTCAAACCGGTAAAGATCCGGGACATACACATCCAAACTTCAGTATGGATGGCAACCGTGTTGTTTTTGGCCTATACGCAGATGACGGAAAAACCATTCAGGTAGGATGGATGGACATTTCTGACCTCGTGAATACAGAAGTTTCACGTCATGTATATGCTCTTTCCGATTCCTGCACGACAGAAAGCTGCAGCGGAACTGATTTTTATGTGGAGCAGACAGAGACCGGGCTTTACGTTCCTGCCGGTCATAAAATGCATGTAAAAGTGCAAAAAGACGCTGTAGCAGAAGCAGAACAAACAAATGTTACGGTTACGCTCTCTTATCTGGATCAAGGCAATGATGCCATTGATTTTTCTTACAATGTATGGGAGAGCGGTACCGTGAACGGGTTGACAGAAAAAACATATACAATAAACAGAACAAACAGCGGCAATGTAAAAACAGAGACGTTTGTCCTGGAAAATGTAAATCTTGAAAAGATGAAAGAACTTGGGACGGACTTTACAATTAATGGCGATGTAACAGGGGTAACCGTTCTGTCGGTTGCAGTTCGGGAAAATGAATAGAATACTGTCTAAGGAGGGTTACATATATGACAACAGTGAGTCGGAGAGATGTTTATCACGCTGTTGAGGCGCTTGGTATTCAACGGGGAGATATTGTCTTGCTTCACTCTTCATTCAAAAGCATGGGGTATGTAGAAGGGGGCGCTGAAAGCGTTATCGGCGGTTTCTTGGACGCAATCGGCTCAGAAGGTACTTTGGTTTTGCCCACCTTTTGCCAAAAAAATTTTAGTAAGGCATATGAAACATGGCATATGGATAAAGAGTCGGATACAGGATACCTTACCAATTATTTTAGAAAAAGGGACGGTTCGCTGCGCAGTGACCAGGCCACCCATTCTGTTGCAGCCTGCGGGAAGCTTGCATCTTATCTTACGGAGACACATGGGAAGACACACAAGCGTTTCGGTAATTTTGGCGATACACCCTTTGCGGGTGACTCCCCGTGGGAGAAAATGTATAAACTCGATGCAAAAATTGTTCTTTTGGGAGTTGATGGCATGAAAATTACATTCCGTCACTATGCAGAGTATCTTTACATAGAAGAATGTTTGAAAAGTATCGAGAGCAAGGCAGAATACCAAAGCATGAAAGAAAAACTTTGGCAGTATGAAAAGCCGGGAGTGTGGCCGCATGTTTATAACCCTTGGGTTATGGAGCAATTGGAAAAGGTAAATCTTGTTGCACATAGCCGTTGTGGTGACGCAGAACTTTTATGCATTTCGGCAAAGCCTTTTGTAGACTTTGTTTTAACAAACTTAAGAAACAAAAATCGCGATATTTTATGGCGACATGCCCAAAAGTGTTGGGACACAGATGCATATATAAAATGGGAAGAAGAACTGGAAGCTTTGCAGGAGGGTTAAAAGTGAAATATTGCAAAACATCAATCAGAGAGGTTTACTCATCCGATGCTGAAATCATAACGGCTATATATCGTCGGATGCTGGAGGAGCGGCAGCCGGAGGTGGTTACATACCGCCCCTTTACCGTGTACGACACGGTAGATTTGGTACACAATCCGGGTGCGGATTTTTCAAAGTTCTATTCGGATTATGAAGAAGGCGACTATGTGTTTATCACCGCTGATATGGATGGCATTTTTGAGCGGGAGATGGTTTATAACGTGGCAGGCTGTCCGATTGCCGAGGTTTATTTTAACGGTGAAAAGCAAAAGCTTGTCAACGCACCGCTGCAAACGCTGGATGCTGCGGTTATGTTTAAAAAAGGGAAAAATCGGGCCATTACAAAAATTACGGCAGAAAACGGCAGCTTTGAGGGCTATGTGAAGGTGTTGGTACCCAAGGTACGAAGCGGAGCGGATGATTATGTATACAACACCAAACAATATACGGTTACGGAGGGGTTTTATGGGCAGGAAGGCATTGCCTTTTCGCGCCTGTATAAAAAAGATGAGCCTGTGCCGGAACTGACGCTTGAAGGCATTGACTGGGTGTTTCCGGCAAAACCGCCGCAAACCGAAGAAAAGCATTTTGATTTTTGCAAACTTTGTGATGCGGGACGAGCGGCCTATGCATATACCTGCATAGAGGGACGGCTGAGGATAGAGCATCTGTCGCCTTTAAAAATATTTGCTGACGGAGTGGTCCTGTATCAGGCGGAGCAAGGCGTTTTTGAGCATAGCTTTACGACCCCGGCCTCCATTTTATGCAAAAGCGTAAAAAAAGGGAAAAACTGGGGCTTTACCGTAACAGAAGCGGAAAAAACACATTTGCCGATGGTCAAAACGGATGACTGCGCGGATTTGCACTGGATGTGGATCGGCCCGTTCGGCAGAGGTCACGAAGGATTGGACAGCCCGTTTGCGCCGGAGGTCAACTTGTATTTTCACGCGCCGTATCCTTCCGTTTGCGCAGGCAGTGTGTACTGGCGGTTTTATCGCGAAAACACCTATTTACGGCAATATTTACAGACAACATTTTACGGTCAGTGGTTTTATGCTATGATGGTGGGCATGCATGGCTTACATCAAGCGGCCGATAAGCTGCATATAACATCGTTTTATGATTATTTTATGGGCAGCATGCGTCTGTTGTGTCAACATCGCGATTTTGGAAAATACGACAGAGGTCTTTTCGGCTGGACCTCCTACATGGCCAAGGCATCCGAGTTAAAGGATTTGGATTCTATCGGAACAATCGGTTTGAATATGGCAGAATATTACCTAATGAGCGGAGAAGCGTGTGCCAAGCAAATGATGCTGTTTTTGTCAGATCGGATGCTTCATGATGTACCGCGTTTTGCGGACGGTACGTTTTATCGCGTTACAACCATGTGGACGGATGATATGTACATGTGCCTTCCGTTTTTGGCAAGGCTGGGGGCTATCACCGGGGAAGAAAAGTATTTTGATGAGATTTATACACAGGTAACGGGTTTTTACAATCGGCTTTTTATGCCGGAGGAACAACTATATTCCCATATATATTTTCCCCCCGAAAAGCTGGCTAATCGTGTTCCGTGGGGGCGCGGTAACGGTTGGGTGCTTTTGGCCATATCCGAGGCGCTGCTCTTAATGCCGGAGGATTATAAGGGGCGTGGCAAAATTTTGGACATTTTTCGTGAATTTGCAGGTGGCGTACTGCGTCACCGTGATACAAAAGAGGGAATTTGGCATCAGGTAATTAACAATCACAAAAGCTATATAGAAACATCGGGCAGTGCAATGTTTATTACGGCCTTGGCGCGCGGTATTCGCAAAGGCTGGCTGGAGGATACATACAAAGAGGATGTTTTGCAGGCCTGGAAAGCGCTGACGGAAAAATGCGTGGATGCGCAGGGTAATGTATATGGGGTTTGCGTTGGCTCCGGCTGCAACAAAGAGGAAGAGTATTACATGCAGCTTGACACCATTGTAAATGACGACCACGGTATGGGGATTGTGCTGGGAGCCGGTGTCGAGGTTATGAATCTTTTGGGAGAATAAGGGGGCAGTACAGTGCAGAGTAAAGCATTAAAATGGTATCAAAAACTGGGCTTTCCTAAAGCCTGCGACGAGATGTTTCGCGCATTAATCAATCAAGCAGACTTATCGCAAATCAGTGAAGATGACCCGGTGGGTTATCTGGTAAAGAAGGAAGATTACGGACTGAATTTAGTTTACTTTTTGGAACATTGCGAAGAGATGTATCAAGCCTTCTCTCGTCGCGGCATACCGGAATCGGTTTTCTATGACTGTGCAAAGGGATTGGTGTCAGAAGCGCAAATATGCATGGAGACTTTCGGAACGATTGGCGTGTATGAAGCAGCTTGGTTTTACTCAGTCGTGAATCTGCAAAACGTTATTCGTATCGGGCGGCTCAACTTTGGGATGGATATTGCGGGTGACTGGTGCAGTGGCGGGCCGATTCAAAACGGAGATAAAATTTTATTGGTACATATTCCGGCAGGCGGAAAGCTTTCAGTTGATGAGTGCTACCAATCTATGCGTGATGCCGAACGGTTTTTTCTTACATACTATCCTGAATATCATTTTAAGTGTTTTGTTTGCGGTTCGTGGATGTTGGATGAAGAGTTGGATGCGTTCTTGGGTAAAGAATCTAACATTCGTGGTTTTCGTAAGCTTTTTACGCCATATATGACAAAAGAAAGTGATTCGGCCATTAAGTTCGTGTTTGGGAGAACCGTAACACGGGAAAACATTCAAGCCTTTATCCCCCAAACAGGCTTGCAACTGAAACTGCAAAAGCATATTGTGGCAGGTGGCAAGTTGCATGCTACCTACGGAATAAGGGAACGCGGCCTGGAGGAAGTGCCGGCGATAGATTGTCACTATCATCAATTGCAATGGTTTTCAACAGACCTACAGGATTATCCATATCCGCAGGAATGCGCTGATACGGGTGATGTTATGCAAGGGGTTCAAAGTTATATGGAGAAGTCGAACTTGAAGGCGGTCAATATTTTATGTATGCCCAATATGCCGCAGGCTTTTCCGGCGAGAGATATAACGCAAAATATTTTGGGTGGCATTGTTAAATGCGAAAATAAACACGCGTATGCATACGGAGGCTTGGTATATCCTCAATTTCCGATAAAAGGGGATTGTAATTTCAAAAAGCAGGCCGAAACTCTGATGGCTATCGGATTTGATGGTATTAAACTGATTGAGACCAAGCCCAATGCACACAATTTAGTCGGGCTGCCCATTTGTGATCCGGCATATGATGAGTTTTTTCAATATTTAGAGGAAGAGCGAATCCCAATTTTGTGGCATGCCAATGATCCTGTATTTTTATGGAAACAAGATGATTACTATGTGAAACAGTGCGCTCCGTTTGAGCAAATTCAATCGGAGGTGTTGAGCGTGTTAAATCGGCATCCGCACTTATGTGTCGTGCTGGCGCATTTCTTTTTCATGGCTTGGGATATAAAGGGTCTTTCAAATATTCTGGATACCTATAGCAATGTGGCTATTGATATAACACCTGCAGAGGAGGAGCTTGGGTTTTTATCGGAAAATTATGAAGAAAGCCGCTTGTTTTTCAGACGGTATGCAGATCGAATTTTGTTCGGTACGGATAATAAGAATGTATTCAAGCCTGAGTTCAAGGATAATAAGGTTACCATGTTGCGGCGATATTTGCGAACAAATGACACATTTTCGGGACTTGCATATAATCTGCATGGTGTGGGACTGGAACGTGAACCGTTTGAAAAGATTCTGTATCGAAACTTTGAAAAAAGGAATGGTGCAATTCCCAAGGCAATAAATCAAGAAGTGTTTGCAGACTATATTCGGGCTATGCTGCCTCACCTGCCTAAGGGGCAGACAAAGGAAATGATTGCAGAGTATTTAAAAGAGATGGGGATGTAAAAAAAGTCCAGACCGCAAAAAGGCAATGCAAATCATAAAATCAAGCAAGGTAAAATGTACTGAAATAAGATAATATGTAGAAAAAACTCATTTTATTCGTTTTTTCATAAAATTAAGCCTTTTTGCTACGAACAAACTTCACCGACTCGGCGTACCTTTGTACGCCTTCGGGTACCCCCAAACGGAGCGTGTGCCCCGTTTGGGTTCAGTTTGTTCGTTCTGAATCTTTTTTTCCTATCCCCCAGAAACACGAAAATAAACAAAGGGGCTTTATAAACAGCCCC